>ERZ778514.1010-NODE-1010-length-22769-cov-17.749230_pt1 | contig 22769 bp, 15 predicted proteins | sample MGYA00510344_ERZ778514 | MGnify/ENA primary metagenome ERZ778514 (study PRJEB29527, sample SAMN07138968) | mouse gut metagenome | material: feces | host: mouse | place: China:Nanjing | collected 2016-01-25 ...
CAAAATATCTATGACATTGCCAAACAATTAGTTGGCGATTAACTGAGTATCCCTCTCTTAGATATAAACAGATAGTGCGATATATTGAGATGTGGTCAGGGGGTAAGGTCAGGAAATAACTCGGAAAGTCCGTGAGCTGTATCGTTCATGTATAGGTAGAGGTTGGAGCGGGCTGTGCCAATGTCGTATTCGGTGTAGCCGCAGTCGCGCAGTTCTTGGCATATTTCATCAGCGATAGAAATCATGTTATCACAATACTCATCCATGGCGATATTGGCTTCTTCGAAATGTGTTGACTGCCGGAGTTTATCTTTAACCTTTTCAATATTGGCGTCGGATTTTTTTATGAAAACTCTGTATATTAAATCGAGGCGGTTGTCATGCCTGGATTTTATGACGTGTGAGGCGTCTTGTGCACTCCTTTTGGAGTCGAAGTCGTTTGCCGCAGCCGGAGTGGTGTCGATTGGCGCAGGTTGCACTATGTATATGGTATCGATGCGTGTCTGCTTCTCGGCAGGGGATATCGGTAATGCAGGAATCCGGCGCTGGTTGGTAATTATCAGTCCCGACAATGCTGCAGTCGCGGCTACCCCAAGCAATGATAGCGAAATATTGCGTAGTCTGTTCGATGCCAATGACGAGACTATATCATCCATTGTCGGACGTTTTTTGGGGTCTACTCGCAGGCATCTGACTATAAGCCGTCGCTTGCGCATTTTGGGCAATAACTGTTGAAGTATCTTGCCGAATGCATACACATCAGCGGCGCTGTCAGCCACGGCGGCAGTCTGTTGCATCTCGGGGGCTCCGTATGATTGTGTGCCTCGTGGCGATTTCAGGCTTGTGAACGAGTCGGCGTCGCCCAGGCCGAAGTCAATGATTTTGACATTATGACCGCGGCGGGTGATGAGGATATTGTCGGGCTTCAGGTCGCGGTGCGATACTCCTGCGTGGTGCATGTAGGCGAGGGCTTTGGCAAGTCGAAGCGCTATGGCGCGGCGTTCGTGGCGCGGCGGATTGGTGGCGAGAAATTTATTGAGTGGTTCGCCGTCGATCCATTCCATCACTATGCATTTCCCGAGAGTCGCAATCTCCTCAAGCGCTACCACACGAATGATGTCAGGATGGTCAAGACGCACTCCAAGTTCAAATTCCTTGCGCAGCGCCTCAATATAGACCGGATTGTCTGCATATTCACGGCGCAATGTTTTCAATACGTAGCGGCGGCTGTTCCAGCGGGCGCTATAAAGCAGGCAGGTCTGCCGTCGTGACAATTCGACAACGCAGTTGTCGAGCTCAATTTCCGACGGATTGATAAAATTAAGTGATGAATTGCTGATTTCCCCTTCCATGTTGGGGCGGTTGTATATGAAACTAAAGGGGGATCAATGCAAAGAGCCGCCGCATGCAATGTGCACGTGCCGGCTCTTTGTATTATGGAAAATTCAGTTATTTGGTACGGGCGAGGATAAGGGCGGAGCGGGGTGCTATGGTGATGTTGCCGCCACGGGTAGTGCCGAGGCCGTCGGCATTGATGCGGCCATCCTCTGCAATGATTGTCCAGTCGCCTTTGCCTACTTTGACGGTTTTGGCGTCATCACCGCCGTTGAACACGAGTTTAATCTCCTTCCACTCGTCGCCGTTGGCATTGTTCTTTATGGAGTAGCTTATCAGATTGGGTTCGTTGACTTTGTCAAACACGATATTGCGGGCGATTTCATCGGCAGTGCGCATGCGGAATGCCGGGTGCTCTTTGCGCAGTCTGATTAACTCTTTGTAGTAGTTGAACTGGTCGGCGTATGTGTGTTTCTGTGTCCAGTCGATGGCGTTGATTGAGTCGGGCGACTTGTAGGAGTTGTGCACGCCCTGTTTGTCGCGGAACACCTCTTCGCCGGAAAACATAAACGGAGTGCCTTGCGATGTGAAAACAATCGTCTGGGCGAGTTTGGCGGCACGCAGACGGTCATCTGTGCTCGCGTCGGGCATCGATTTGGCGAGTTTGTCGGTGAGCGTGAGGTCATCGTGACATGAAACGTAGTTGATGATCTGCGCCGGCGAGGTGGCGTATGCAAATTTAGAGTTGTTGCCTTTGCTGTAGTCAACCTGCGGATGTGCTGTGGCTGCGACGATGCCGATTTTCACGGTTTCCTCATTGCCCGGCTTTCCTGTGGCGAAACCGCGGTCGGCGGCGTTTGAGTAATGGCCTTTTATGGCATCACGGATGTCATCGGAGAAAACAGCGATGCCTTCCATTTTGGCTACATTCTCTTTGAGAGCTCTGCGTTCTATGGGCAGGGGCGAGTCGCCGGCGGTCCAGCCTTCGCCATATACGAAAATCGAGGGGTTGATTTCCTTGAGTTCGCGGGCTACCTGATTCATCGTTTCAGTGTCATGTATTGCCATGAGGTCGAAACGAAATCCGTCGATATGATATTCCTTTGCCCAGTATTTTACTGAGTTCACTATGAAATCACGCATCTGCTGGCGCTCCGATGCGGTTTCGTTTCCGCAGCCTGATGCGTCGCTGTATGAGCCGTCGGCGCGGTGGCGATAGTAATATCCGGGCGCGGTGAGAGAGAAGTTCGAGTCATCGTTGTTGGCTGTGTGGTTGTATACAACATCCATGACAACGCCTATGCCGGCGTCGTGCAGAGCTTTTATCATCTCCTTCATTTCGCGTATGCGGGCTGTCGGATTTGCGGGGTCTGTCGAATATGAACCCTCAGGCGCATTATAATTATACGGGTCGTATCCCCAGTTGTATTGGTTCGCCGGCAGATTGGCTTCGTCTACGCTGTTGTAGTCATACGAAGGGAGAATATGCACATGAGTCACACCAAGTTCTTTCAGGTGGTCGATGCCGGTCTTGTCGCCGAGTGGGGTAGTAGTGCCATCTTCAGTGAGCGCGAGAAATTTGCCTTTGTGCACAATTCCGCTTGAGGGATGCATTGAAAAGTCGCGGTGGTGCATCTCGTAGATGACAGCATCGTTTATGCTTTCGACTTTGGGGCCTTTATCGGCCTCCCATCCGGCAGGGTCGGTGTCATCGAGGTTGATTATGGCCGCGCGCAGTCCGTTCGTGCCTACGGCTTTTGCCCAAACTCCTGGTGTCTCGTCGAGCCATTTGCCATTGTGCGACACCTTAAATGTGTAGAAACGGCCTACATGGTCTGACGATGCGATTGCGCGCCATACGCCGTTATCGCCTTTCGTCATGTCTATGGTCTCTACGGGATTTGAATTGCGGTCGGTGGGGTAGATGCGTACTCTGACGGCGTCGGCTTCCGGCGACCATAGCGAAAATTTTATACCTTGGGGGCTGACTGCAAGTTCGAGGTCTTCTCCTGCGTATGACGGAAATGAGTCAAACCTGCTGTCATTGTTCTGGGCGACGCCTATGCCGGCGACGCCAATCGACATCAACCCGAAGGTCAGTCCACGGGTGTACATTGTCTTTAATCTGGAATTCATGTTCAGTATGATATTTGTTGTATTGATTTAGGTGATAATGCTTTCACATGGTTTGCGTCAATCCGGAAGAAGATGGTGGAATCGTGCCGGAGCCCCGGTTATGAGGCATAATGCAGTGTGGAGTGCGTCTGCTCTGCAGCCGGTGCTCATGATATCAGCAGTGGTGTTATCTTAACATCACCCGCTTGGTCCAGGAGTCGCATTTGATTATGTAAAAACCCTTAGGCAAATCAACCTTTACGGTCGAACTTTTTACCGTGACTGATTTGATCAGTTGGCCGGTTATTGAAAAAATCTCAAACTTTACAGTCTCCGACTCAGGCGCAGTCAATTCGATGTAACCCTTGTCGACAGTTACTGAAGGAGCGCGGTCAGCTATTCTGATTTCAACCGCAGGCTTTGCGTTGGCAAGCCATTGCCCGGTAAAGGCAGTGGCGGCAAGTGACAATATGACGGTCGAAAGAATCTTTCTCATAGAGGATTGTAACGCGTTTATTTGACAAAGTTAATAATAAAATTTCTTATCTACAAGTGAGTCCGCTCTCATGTTTGCCGATTTTAAAAAAATTTACATACAAAATTATGATATGACCGGTCTTGGCTGTTTGATAATGGGCGTGAATTGAGATATAATCGGTTTATATCCAGTTGGGAATGGCTTTTTGCGGCGCGTGGAAGGCAGAAATGTATGACTTCGTCCGTTTTTATTTATCTGCATGCATTACATTTTTTTGTCTATTGATAAATTTTTATTATCTTTGCTGTCTCAAATCACCCTCCTCCGAAAGTATATTATAAAGGTATAATGAAAGAAGGAAAAGAAGAAGAAAGTAATCTCAATCTGCTTTTTGAAACAAGCTGGGAGGTCTGCAACAAGATAGGCGGTATATATACCGTGCTGTCGACTAAGGCTAAAACGCTTCAGAAACTTTATAAAGACAAAGTAGTTTTTGTCGGGCCCGATGTGTGGTCTGACGATAACCCGTCGCCTTTTTTTATAGAAAACCGCTCAGTGCTCAAGGATTGGAGGAAGTCGCTTCAGTTGCCCTTTGACATAAAAGTAAGAGTTGGCCGTTGGGATATTCCCGGCAAACCTATTGCAGTGCTGGTCGATTTCAAGGGTGTATATCAGTATCTTAATGAAGTTTATGGCGAGATGTGGTCGCGTTACGGCGTTGACTCGCTGCATGCTTACGGTGACTACGACGAAGGTTGCGCCTTTGCCATAGCGTCGGCTATTGTGATGCAAAGCATATATCGCCATCATGGCAGCCCTGTCGATGTCATCGCCCATTTCAACGAGTGGACAACAGGCATGGGGCTTCTTTATCTCAAATGGCAGGAGCCCGCGATTGCTACCGTATTTACCACACATGCCACAAGCATCGGGCGCAGCATATGCGGCAACGGTAAACCTCTCTACAATTACCTCAAGGGATATAACGGCGACCAGATGGCCCGTGAACTCAATATGGAGTCAAAGCATTCTCTCGAGAAAGCTGCGGCACATGCGGCCGACTGCTTTACTACCGTCAGCGATATAACGGCAGTGGAATGCGAGCAACTTCTTGACTTGAAGCCGGCGGTTGTGACCCCCAACGGATTTGAGAAAAATTTCGTGCCCGCACGCACGCAGTTTGCCAAAGCGCGCAAGGATGCTCGCGAAAAACTGCTCTCAGTTGCGCGCGCACTCACAGGAAAACAGCTCGACGACGATACTTTTATAGTTGTCACATCCGGACGATGCGAATACCGTAACAAGGGTATCGATGTGTTTCTTGACAGCATGAATGCATTGCGCGGACGCACCCAATCACGTGTGCTCGCGCTTGTAATGGTGCCCGCATGGGTCGACAAGGCTCGTGGTGACCTTCAGGATGCAATGGCACGTGGCTGTCAGTCGGGCATCTGCGATCCGGTAATCACGCACACTCTCCACAATTATAACGAAGATCCGATAATCAACCGCATACATCAGCTCGGCTTCGGAGTTGACGTCAACGACAGCGTGACGGTGGTTTATGTGCCCTGTTATCTCAATGGTGACGACGGAATATTCAATAGTCCGTATTACGGCCTGCTTATCGGTGTCGATGCAACCGTGTTCCCGTCATATTACGAGCCATGGGGTTATACCCCGCTTGAAAGTGTGGCATTCGGTGTGCCAACAGTCACCACGTCACTCTCCGGTTTCGGGCAGTGGATACTGTCTTCATCAGAACCTGATTTTGACATTTCCGGAGTCAATGTGATACCTCGCACCGACTCCAACTACCATGAAGTAGCCGATGCTATCGCGCAGTCGCTTATGAAACTTATATGTGCTCCGGCAGTTGAAAGGGCAAAGATTGCCAAAGCGGCGATGGATACGGCGTCGGAAGCCGCATGGAGCCATTTCATCAAGTGGTATGAGAATGCGTTTGACATCGCGCTTCATAATGCTGAAAAGCGACAATGACGCTGTCATGGGTTCCAAGACTTTTTTCGTCTGATACTTTAACAACATTATATTACATTTCCTTAAAAGTAATCATTACAACAATTAAAAAGATACACAATGAAACTTCAAGTAAGCAACTCGAATGTCCCCACTTGGCGTGACATGACTGTAAAGTCAGACTTACCTTCAAAGTTAAAACCTCTGGAGAAACTTTCAAAGAACCTCTGGTGGGTGTGGAACAGCGATGCAAAATCGCTCTTCCGCGACCTAAATCCCGACCTGTGGCGTTCAACCGGAGAAAACCCAGTGATGCTTCTCCAGCGCCTTTCTTCCGAACGTCAGAAAGAAATCATCAACGATGCAGATTTCATGGCACGCATAGAGCGTGTTTATGGCATGTTCCAGGATTACATGAAGAAACCGATGCGCAAGGATGTTCCTTCCGTATCATATTTCTCAATGGAATACGGCCTCTGCAACTGTTTGAAAATATATTCAGGTGGTCTCGGCGTGCTTGCCGGTGACTATATCAAGGAAGCATCTGACAGTTGTGTCGACATGACAGCTGTGGGTTTCCTCTACCGCTACGGCTACTTCACCCAGACTCTCAGCGTCGACGGCCAGCAGATTGCAAACTACGAGCCCCAGAACTTCAACCAGCTCCCCATCGAGCAGGTATGCGATAAAAACGGACATCCCGTAATCCTCGAAGTCCCCTATCCCGGACGCATCATCTACTCTCATATCTGGAAAGTGGCAGTTGGACGCATGAATCTTTACCTGCTGGATACTGACTTCGACATGAACAGCGAGTTTGACCGCGTCATCACTCACCAGCTCTACGGCGGTGACTGGGAAAACCGCATCAAGCAGGAATATCTTCTCGGCATCGGCGGTGTGCTCATGCTGAAGAAACTTGGCATCAAGAGCCAGCTCTATCACTGCAACGAAGGTCACGCAGCTCTGCTCAACCTGCAGCGTCTCGTTGACTTCGTGCAGGAGGATGGCCTTGACTTCAATGTGGCTCTCGAAATGGTACGCGCTTCGTCGCTCTATACCGTACACACTCCCGTGCCCGCAGGTCACGACTATTTCGACGAAGGTCTCTTTGGAAAATATATGGGTGAATATCCCGCAAAACTCGGTATCTCGTGGAATGACCTTATGAACATGGGTCGTGAGAACCCCAACACCAACGAACGTTTCTCAATGAGCGTGTTCGCTCTCAACACCTGTCAGGAAGCCAACGGTGTAAGCTGGCTCCACGGTGAAGTGTCAAAGAAAATGTTTGCCGGTATCTGGAAAGGCTACAACTGGCAGGAATCGCACGTTGGCTATGTGACCAACGGCGTGCACATGCCGACATGGGCAGCTTCAGAGTGGAAGGAATTCTACGCTAAGCATCTCGGCGAACAGGTATTCGAAAATCAGAGCGATCCCAAAGCATGGAAAGGCATCTTCGATGTCAACGACGAAGAAATCTGGAAAATGCGCATGCAGTTGAAAACCAAATTTATCAACTTTGTCAAGCGTGATTTCAAGGCCAAATGGCTTGCCAATCAGGGCGATCCCTCGGCTGTAATGAAAATCGTCGACAAAATCAACCCCAACGCTCTCATCATAGGCTTTGCCCGTCGTTTCGCTACTTACAAGCGCGCGCATCTTCTCTTCACTGATCTGGAACGTCTCGCCAAGATTGTAAACAACGAGCAGTTCCCCGTGCAGTTTGTATTCTCCGGTAAAGCTCACCCCGCCGACGGCGCAGGACAGGGCCTTATCAAGCGCATAATGGAAATTTCACGCATGCCCCAGTTCCTCGGCAAAATTATCTTCCTTGAAGATTACAACATGATTGTTGCCAAGCGTCTCGTCAGCGGTGTCGATATCTGGTTGAACACCCCCACACGTCCTCTCGAGGCATCAGGCACATCAGGCGAGAAAGCCGAGATGAACGGCGTGCTCAACTTCTCAGTGCTCGACGGATGGTGGTATGAAGGCTACCGCTTCAACGAAAACGCAGGTTGGGCGCTCACCGACCGTCGTACATTCACCGACCAGTCTCAACAGGATAAACTTGACGCAGCAACCATCTACTCGATGCTTGAGAACGAAATCGTGCCCCTCTACTTCGAGAAGAACTCAAAAGGCTACTCACCCCGCTGGATACAATACATCAAGGGTTCTATCGGAGACATCGCTCCCCACTTCACCATGAAGCGTATGATCGACGACTACATCGCTCGATTCTACGACAAGGAAGCAGCCCGCTCTAAGAAACTCGCAGCCAAGAATTTCGCACTTGCAAAAGAAATCGTGGCCTGGAAAGAGAAAGTGGCCGCCGCATGGGATGGCATCAAAGTATTCGATGTGGAGACTCAGGACACATCAAACAACCTTACAGGTCAGGATTTCACCGTTAAGGCAATCGTTGACACCAACGGTCTCGGAAAAGAACTCGGTCTTGAACTCGTTGCATATCAGGTTGAGGATGGCGAAGAGAAACTTTGCAAAGTAGCTCCCTTCAAAGTGGTTAAGGAAGAAGGCAACGTGCTCACATACGAGTACAAAGGCAAAACCGACGATCCCGGTGTGTTCCGCTACGCCTACCGTCTCTATCCCGTCAACAGCAACCTGCCCCACCGTCAGGACTTCGCTTACGTACGATGGATCTAATCGACTGATTCAACAAACATCATAACCCCCGCGGGGCGAATATCCAACATGGATATTCGCCCCGCTTTGTAATATTCATATAAAAATAACCGCCGAATAATCGGCCGGAAAAATAGATTGGCATAGCGAAAAACAAAGAAAGATGCAGGCTCGAAAACGAGTCTGCATCTTTCTTATTCTGATTATTTTATCTGATTTTATTCGAAGATATGTTTCAGCTTTGAGAATATGCGCTGTTTTGCTGATTCCGAAGGCTTGATGTTGGGACTGTCTTTGATTGACTCGACAGCGGTGCGTATGCGGTCGTCAAGATGCTCGGGGATGTAGACCATCACATTTATGAGCTCGTCGCCGGTGCCTCGTCCTTCGGGAGAGGGGAGACCTTTGCCTCGCAGACGGAGCACTTTGCCGGGCTGGGTGCCGGCTGCTATATTGAGGCGCGCGCGCCCGGTGATTGTCGGCACTTCCACCGAGCCACCCAGAGTGGCTGTCGGGATATCGAGCATTAGATTGTATATCACATCATTGCCGTCGCGTATCAGTTCGGGGTGCTTTATTTCCTCGATTACCACGAGAAGGTCGCCGTTGACGCCACCGTGGCGTGGTGCATTTCCTTTGCCTTTTACGGTCAGAGTCATGCCGTCGGCAACGCCGGCCGGTATGTTGAAGCTGACGAGCTGCTCCTTGCGCTCTGTGCCTTCGCCGTGGCAGTAGGCGCAGTTCTGAGTGATAGTCTTGCCCTCGCCGTTGCAATGCGGGCATATCGACTGCGACTGCATGGCGCCGAGCAGGGTCTGCTGCACCTGAGTGATGACACCTGTGCCGTGGCAGGTTGAGCATGTTGTGAATGCAGTGCCGTCTTTGGCTCCTGTGCCGTTGCAGTGCTCGCACTTGGTCTGCGTAGGTATTTTGAGCGTCTTGGAAATGCCTGTGGCTATTTCCGCAAGAGTCAGTTTTACCTTTATGCGCAGGTCTGAACCTTTGCGTGTCGGCTTGCGGGGGGCGCGTTGGCGTCCGCCAGTGGCTCCGCCCCATTCGCCGCCGAAACGGCCTCCGAATATGTCGCCGAAGTGCTCGAATATGTCGTTGATATCAAATCCGGCGCTGTAGCCGCCTGCACCTCCGCCAGGGAAGCCCTGCGGACCCATATTGTGGCCGAACTGGTCATATTTCGCACGCTTGTCAGCATCGCTGAGCACATCATACGCTTCGGCAGCCTCGATAAATTTCTCTTCCGCAGCCTTGTCGCCGGGATTTTTGTCGGGGTGATATTTCAGCGCCAGTTTGCGATACGCTTTCTTTATTTCATCTGCCGAGGCGCTTTTGTCAACGCCCAGCACTTCGTAGTAATCTCTTTTGGTAGCCATATTCTTTTAATTCACAATGCGCTATATGTAAAATGCACGATTTACGGTTGTTATGTCGGTATCTTTATTGTCCGACTGCGACTTTTGCGTGACGTATCACCTTATCGTTGAGGGTATATCCCTTGGCAATAGTGTCGATGATCTTACCCTTTTTCGACTCATCGTCAACAGGCACCATGGCGATGGCTTCATGAAGGTCGACGTCAAATACGGCATCTTCGGTGGGTATTTCCTTTACGCCGTTCTGTTGCAGGTATTTTACGAATTTATTATATATGAGCTCCATGCCTTCTTTTACAGACACGGCGGTGGCATCATCTTTGATTGCTTCAATGCCACGTTCAAAGTCATCGAGTATGGGGAGTATGCCTTTGAGCACATTCTCGGCTCCGTTTTTGATTATTTCCGATTTCTCGCGCAGAGTCCTTTTCTTGAAGTTGTCAAAATCGGCCATGAGGAAAAGATACTCTTTTTTCTCTTTTTCGAGAGCGTCCTCGCGATCCTGAAGCATTTGTTTGAGCTTCTCGATTTCCGATGACTCTTCGTCGGCACCGGTTTCTTCTGTTATTCCGTCGTTGAGAGTGTCCTCAACTTCCATATCTGGGTTTTCGATTTTGATTTCAGCCTCCTGTGCCCCTTTTGCGGAGTTTTTTTCGGAGTGGTTATGTTGTTTCTGGCTCATGTTTGAATAAATTTATTTAGGTTGAAATATGCAAAAATCTTGCCAAACTCGCTACATTCGGCCAATCATAAAATATTAACAAATAAAATGCGTTAACGTTCAAAGCGTTGAGATGTGAAAATCCATTCCGGGGAATGTCTGCTGTATCTCATCTGCCAAAATGTCACGACCGAATATGCCGAACACACTTGCGCCTGAACCTGACATCGACGCGTATGCCGCGCCGAGCCTGTAGAGCGAAGCCTTGACCTCTGCGATGCATGGATGGAGCGGAAACACCGTGGTCTCGAAGTCGTTCACGATATTGGCCTTGATCCATTCTTCCGGAGGCGCTGCCGCCAGTATCTCAGTAAGCTGTGTCACACATGGCTTGGGCGTGCAGCCGCGGTAGGCCTCGGCGGTGGAGACATATTCGTGTGGTTTCACGATTACGAGTCGGTAGTCTTTCAGGCTGAAATCAATCGGCGCAAGTGTCGTGCCGGTGCCGGTAGCCAGCATGGGGCGGTTGTAGATGAAGAACGGGCAGTCGGAGCCTATTGCCGCCGCTGTGGCAGCCATCGCGTCATCCGAAAGTCCGAGTTCAAACATCTCGTTGAGTGCCCGTATCGTAAATGCGGCATCTGCCGAACCTCCGCCAAGCCCGGCTCCGTCAGGAATTATCTTGTGGAGATATATGTCTACATCAGGCAAATCATATTGCGATGCCATCGCCCGGTAGGCGCGCATCACAAGGTTCTTCTCTGTCGGACAATCCACGCTCCGGCCCGTCACGGTGAGGGTGGTTCCGTTCCCTTTGGCCGGAACAATCTCAAGTATGTCGCGCCAGTCGGTCGGTATCATCGCGGTTACAATTTCGTGGTATCCGTCATCACGCCGCGACGTGATGTAAAGGCCGATGTTGATTTTTGCGTTGGGGAATGTAATCATGTGGCTGTTATTTCAATAAAAAGCAAAATTACACATAATATTTATAAATATTGATAATTCGGTTGATAAATCAGGTGCGGGGCCTTTGGCATTCCGCTCCAATTTTGCTACTTTTGTATCAAATAAGCATCAGTTCATTATTTATATGGAATTTGTCAACAAACAGGGGCGCCGCGACGGAGCCCGGCCACAATATCAGCAACAGTCTAAAATCGACACTCTCGGACGGCTTCAGCCTCAGGACAAAGACCTTGAAGAAGCCGTGCTCGGTGCAATCATGCTCGAAAAGGATGCCTACACCGTAGTGTGCGACATCCTTCATCCCGGCAGTTTCTACGAGCCGAGCAATCAGAAGATATATCATGCGATACAGTCGCTCGGTGCGGCTCAGCGACCTATTGATATGCTCACCGTCATGGAGCAGTTGCGACTCAACGGCACTCTCGAGGAGGTCGGCGGTCCGGCATTCATCGCCGAACTGACGTCGCGTGTGGCCTCGTCGGCCAATGTCGAGTATCATGCCCGCATCGTGGCGCAGAAATATCTTGCCCGCGAGCTCATATCGTTTGCCTCTTCTATCGAGGCAAAGGCTTACGACGAAACCAACGACGTCGACGACCTGATGCAGGAAGCCGAAGGCAAACTGTTTGAGATATCGCAGCGCAATGTAAAGAAAGATTTCACGCAGGTCGACCCTGTCATCAAGCAGGCGATAGAGCAGATAGAGGCTGCCGCCAACAGGGCGTCAGGTATGTCGGGACTTGAGTCGGGATTTCATGACCTCGACAAAATCACATCAGGATGGCAGCGGAGCGACCTTATCATCATTGCCGCGCGTCCGGCTATGGGAAAGACCGCGTTCGTCCTTTCCATGGCGAAAAACATGGCGGTCAACTACAACACTCCCGTTGCGATATTCTCGCTTGAAATGTCTAATATTCAGCTTGTCAACCGTCTGATATGCAACACTTGCGAGCTCGAAAGTGAAAAGATAAAGAGCGGTCGCCTCGACAACCGCGAGTGGGATCAGCTGATGTCGCGTATCAAGCATCTCTATAGCGCGCCGCTTTATATCGATGACACCGCCTCTCTGTCGATTTTCGAATTGCGCACGAAGGCCCGGCGCCTTGTCAGGGAGCACAATGTGCAGTTTATCATAATCGACTACCTGCAGCTTATGAATGCCTCAGGCATGAAATTCGGCTCACGTGAGCAGGAGGTGTCAATGATATCGCGTTCGCTGAAACAGCTTGCCAAAGAATTGAACATACCGATAGTGGCGCTTTCGCAGCTCAACCGTAGCGTGGAGTCGCGCACCGACGGAAAACGTCCGCAGCTCTCTGACCTCCGTGAGTCGGGTGCCATCGAACAGGATGCCGACATCGTATGCTTCATCCATCGTCCCGAATATTATATCAAAAGCGATACCGACGCCGAGGGAAATGATATCCGAAATCTTGCGCAGTTTATCATAGCCAAGCATCGTAACGGTCAGGTAACCGACGTGCGCATGCGTTTCCGCGGACAATACACCCGTTTTGAAAACTGGATAGAGGAGGGCGGAACGTATGGGGAGGCAACTGTCGGCTCGCGTATCAACTCATCTGACGACCCGGTGGCATTGTCGCAGTCATCCGACCCATTTTCTGGCGGGAGCGTCGATCTGAGCGCATCGTCATCCGATGCTCCGGCACCGTTCTGAGCGAAATCCGCATCGTATCAAAACCTGTTGTCGGCGTGACAAAATAAAATTTTAACAGGCTCATAAACCTTTTTTCTCTGACCGTTGTTTAGGTAATAAACTTCTAATCAACTATTAGTTATGAAAAAAGCTGTTTTATTGATTGCTCTGATGATAGGATGCACCGGAGCTTTCGCTCAGAAGATTGACAAAAGCGAGTTGAAGCAACTTCAGGCTTTCTTGTCACAGCCCGGTGAAAGGGACGCTACCAACGCACAGGCTCTTAATATCAACGACACTAAGGCTCCTGCCACATGGGAGGGTGTTACAGTCGAAAACGGACATGTCACCAAAATCGAATGGAAGGACAAACATCTCGCCGGCACACTTGACCTTTCGGGGTTTGACGCGCTTCAGGAAGTAAACGTTTCACGTAACAGTCTTACCGCCCTCACAGTCAATGAAGATCCCGTATTGACTAAACTTGACGCCTCGCGCAACAAACTGACTGAATTTTCGTCGGCAAGCTGCCCGGCTATGACCGAACTCAAAATCTATCGCAACCGACTGACAAATCTCGATCTTTCAGGCACCACAAGTCTGAAGACCCTAAATTGCTCCAACAACCTGTTTGTTGAACTGTCGGTGGCAAACTCGCCCACACTTGTCACACTCAACTGTCAGGGCTGTCACCTCGAAGCCCTAAACGTCAGTGGCTGCACCGCTCTTAAAAATCTTTATTGCGGATATAACAAGTTGACCTCTATCGCGCTTGCCGGCGTTGAAAACCTCACCAACCTCAATGTCGATGACAACGAGATTGCAAAGCTCTATATCAACCGGCTCCCGTCGGTCAGCACTATCATCTGCTCTGACAACAACATGACCCAGCTTGCAGTCAGCAATTGCAACGCGCTCATCGATCTTGTCTGCTCATACAACGACCTGACTTCACTCTCTGTCGACAATTGTCCCAACCTGCTGTTTGTCGATTGCTCATACAACGACCTGACTTCGCTCAACCTGTCAAATCAGACTCAGCTCGAGCGTCTGCTCTGCAACAACAATCAGCTGACAATGCTTGATGTCTCGTTCGACAGCATGCTCCGTTACGTCAATTGCCGCTACAACATGATTACCGACTTCCGCACCATAGCCTGCGACAACCTGCAGATGGTAGCCTGCCAGTGGAATTATTGATATGAACGCATTCCCGTCCGACAAGTCGGCAAACACCGCTATCTGCGGGAAATATAGATAACTGATTTATCTTTCGGGCGCTGTCGCTTCAATGCGGTAGCGCCCGTTTTTCGTCTGTTCACACCTGAGGTGATGCCGGCCGTTACGCAAAATTTGACGGTCAGTCAGCGAAATATCTGAAATGTGAAAAAAAATGTGTAAATTTGCAATTCGATTTTGACATCTTTACTACAATACAGACTTCATTGAAGATGAAAAATATAAGAAACTTTTGTATCATTGCACATATCGACCACGGCAAGAGCACTCTGGCCGACCGTCTGCTCGAATACACCGGCACTGTAGCCCAGAAAGACCTGCAGGCGCAGGTGCTTGACGACATGGAGCTGGAGCGTGAGCGTGGCATCACGATTAAAAGTCATGCCATACAGATGGAGTATGCGATTGACGGCGAGAAATATATTCTCAACCTCATCGACACCCCGGGGCACGTCGACTTCTCCTACGAAGTGTCGCGCTCGATAGCCGCATGCGAAGGCGCGTTGCTCATAGTCGATGCCTCGCAGGGCATACAGGCTCAGACCATTTCAAACCTCTATATGGCTATCGACAACGACCTTGAGATTATTCCGGTCATAAACAAAGTCGATCTCGACTCTGCCAATCCCGACGAAGTTGAAGACCAGATTGTCGAGCTGCTCGGTTGCCGTCGTGAAGAAATAATTCGCGCGTCAGGCAAGACCGGTATCGGCATCGAGGATATACTGCGTGCGATTGTAGAGCGTGTACCCGCGCCTCAGGGCGATCCCGACGCTCCTCTGCAGGCATTGATTTTTGACTCTGTATTCAATCCATTCCGTGGCATCATCGCATATTTCAAGATTGTCAACGGTCGGATAGCAAAAGATGATTTCGTGAAATTCGTGTCGACAGGTAAAGAGTATCATGCCGACGAGATAGGCGTGCTGAAACTCGATATGGATCCCCGTCGCGAACTCAGTGCAGGCAACGTCGGTTACATCATATCCGGCATAAAGACATCTAAAGAAGTGCGCGTAGGAGACACTATCACCCACGTCAACCGACCGTGTGAAGCGGCAATCGACGGTTTTGAGGAAGTCAAGCCGATGGTATTCGCCGGAGTCTATCCCATTGAGACGGAAGACTTCGAAAATCTGCGTAACTCTCTCGAAAAACTGCAGCTCAATGACGCCTCGCTGACATTCCAGCCGGAGTCATCGGCCGCTCTCGGATTCGGTTTCCGTTGCGGCTTCCTCGGACTCCTTCACATGGAGATCATACAGGAACGTCTCGGACGTGAGTTTGACATGGATGTCATCACCACCGTGCCTAACGTATCCTACAGAGTCTTTGATAAAAAAGGAAATATGACAGAGGTGCACAACCCGTCAGGCCTTCCCGACATAACGCTTATCGACCATATCGAAGAACCGTATATCCGCGCATCCGTCATAACAACAACCGACTTTATCGGCCCGATTATGACCCTCTGTCTCGGCAAACGCGGTGAGCTTGTAAAGCAGGAATTCATTTCCGGCAACCGTGTGGAGATTATCTTCGACATGCCGTTGGGCGAGATTGTCATCGACTTCTACGATAAACTCAAAAGCATATCGAAAGGATACGCCTCTTTCGATTATCATATCCACGATTTCCGCGAGTCGAAGCTCGTCAAACTCGATATACTCCTCAACGGCGAGAGTGTCGACGCCCTCTCTACACTCACTCATGCCGACAATGCCGTGACATTCGGCCGCCGCATGTGTGAGAAACTAAAGGAACTGATACCCCGTCAGCAGTTTGATATAGCGATACAGGCCGCAATCGGCGCCAAGATTATCGCGCGCGAGACAATAAAGGCTGTGCGCAAGGATGTGACTGCAAAATGTTACGGCGGCGATATCTCGCGTAAACGCAAACTTCTCGAAAAGCAGAAGAAAGGGAAAAAACGAATGAAACAGATCGGCTCCGTTGAGGTGCCGCAGAAAGCATTCCTCGCAGTTCTTAAACTCGATTGATAATAGGTAAAGATTAAATAATGTGATGCCGGTGTCGAATGACACCGACATCATTTCTATGACACGCGGTTGTAGTCTTTTCAGATTGCCCGGCATCAGGTGTCGCGAGCAGCAAATCTGCGAGACAGATTTATACCGCCAATATGATTTCTAAAAACAATTTCTCTATGGTAAATCAGAAAGGTAATTCCGGAAACACACCGGACACCGGCAATCAGCACGATTTGAAACCGGAGAATTCGGACAAGGAGTCCGGTTCGCATTCATCATCACTGCCGCGGCAGGTTCAGCAGTCGGTCAACGCGCTTAACAACCAGGCACACGTTATCTTCTATGCTGCCCGACAGGCATTGCGCCACCATGCTTCGGGTGGAAATGTGCTTATCTTCGCCACATTTCTTGCTCTTGTAGTAGCGAATATTCCCGCAATCAGCGGTCATTATTTTGAATTCTGGGAGCAGGAGATACGTCTGCAGGTAGGCAACTTCAACATATTCTCGCATTCCGGACATCCGATGACTATGCTTCAGTTTATCAATGATGCCCTGATGGCCATCTTCTTCTTCTCCATCGGACTTGAAATCAAGCGAGAGGTGCTCGTGGGCGAACTGTCATCGTTCCGTCAGGCATTGCTTCCCATCGTCGGAGCTGTCGGCGGCATGGTTGTTCCCGTTGTGATATTTCTCGCATTTTCAATGGGTACAGACTACACCGGCGGTGCGGCGATTCCGATGGCTACCGACATCGCGTTTTCGCTCGGTGTGCTCAGCATGCTCGGAAAGAGAGTGCCGCTTTCGCTTAAGATATTCCTTACCACCCTTGCCGTGGTCGACGACATCGGCGGCATTATTGTCATTGCAGTGTTCTATTCGACACAGATTGACGGCATTTTGCTTCTCTACGCCTTGATGCTCTTCGGAGTTCTGCTGATGGGCTCATGGCTGCGCATAAAGAGCAAGATGTTCTATATCGGGGTCGGCGGCGTGATATGGTTCCTGTTTCTCAACTCAGGTATTCATCCCACCATTGCAGGTGTGCTTGTCGCATTCTGTGTGCCGGCCACACCGGTGTTCGAGCCAAAGAAATATATCAGGCAGATACGCGACTCTATCAATCATTTCCGTCATGAAGACGACGAGACGCTTTCCCGCAAGACCATTCTTTCCAAAGAGCAGCTCGACTGGCTCAAGCAGGTGGAGTCGGCTTCCGATAAAGTCATATCTCCGCTTCAGGATCTCGAGGACACCCTTCATCCGCTTGTCAACTATATAATAATACCTATTTTCGCATTTGCCAACGCCGGAATTTTCCTCCTCGACATGGATCCGATGAGCATTCTCGAAGGTGTCAGCCTCGCAGTTATATGCGCTCTCGTTGTGGGCAAGTGTGCCGGAATTTTCATCTTCTCATGGATTACAGTCAAGCTGAGACTTGCCCCGATGCCGGAGCACAGCAACTGGAAGATGATGGGTTCGATAGCAATGCTGGGTGGTATAGGTTTCACCGTCTCTATTTTCATCGCCAATCTGTCATTCGGATCGATGGGAGCGGAGGGCGCATCGCTTCTTAGCCATGCCAAACTCGGTATTGTGATAGGGTCGTTGCTCGCCGGAATTGCAGGGTATATGTTGCTGCACCGCACGCTGCCCAAGCAGCCCGTTGAGGCGGAAGATTAGCGACATTCCACTAAAGAATATATGTCAGACCGAAGTTGATTTCAGCTTCGGTCTGACTGCTTTTTTACGGCATTTGTTGAAAAATATGCTCTGAATTTTGCTTATTCACATTTTTATGTTAAATTTACGCCGAAATGTTAAAATGTAACGCTTTTGGTGATGTTGCAACTGTTAACATCACTCTGAAATTTTTTTAAACACTCTTTCATCTTATTTGTTAATATTATAAAAAGTGTGCGAAATTTGTATGCCCATGTTGTCGCTACAGCATAAATGACTCATGTTGAAGGGTCAATGCCGCATCACTATTTTGTAAAAATTGAACGCAGACATGAAGAAATCTACTATATGGTTACTCACTATTCTGATGGCGGTCACTTTTGTCGGGTTGCTGTATATTGAAATAAAATATATGGACGACATCATCAAGATGCGCGACGACCAGTTTGCCGAAGGCGTGCGCCGAAGCCTCTACATGGTTAGTTCGCGCCTTGAGCAGGAAGAGACCCGCTATTATCTTGAAGATGACGTCAGCGGAGTGGAGTCCGCCGCCCTCTATTCGCAATATCCCGACGGCCAGCCTCCACATCTCGGAGGCATAAGCTATTCTTTCAATACCTTTTCCGGCCTTGAAGGCTCGTTGACTATCCGTGGTGATGTCGACAAGATACTGAAACTTCAGGGCGACCAGCTTGCCGCACTCGACCGCACCAATGCAATGCGCGAGGCGCAGGCCCGTCTCGACGACCGCGTGCGCTATCAGAAAGGCATTCTTGATGAAGTAATCCTCAAAATCAGCACGCAGGCCATCAACCGTCCCGTGCTCGAACGTGTCGATTCGACTTTCACCCGGCAGATTATAGCAGAGGAACTTGCCAACAACGGCGTCAGCGTGCCTTTCTGCTTTGCTGTTGTCAACCGCAACGGCATTCCCGTCTACACCACCGACGGATTTCCAAACGTGAGCAAAGGTGACGATAACACGATGTTTGTTCAGGCGCTGTTTCCCAACGACCCTGCCAACAAGAAAATATTCCTTAAAGTATATTTCCCGTCAAAGGCGAAATATATTCTTAAATCCGTGCGTTTCCTCATTCCGGCATTCGCATTCACTCTTGTGCTACTCATAGTGTTTGTTTACACTATCATTCTGGCATTCCGTCAGAAAAAACTCAACGAGATGAAAACCGATTTCATCAACAACATGACCCATGAGTTCAAGACACCCATCTCTACGATATCTCTTGCCGCACAGATGCTCAACGACGACTCCGTGCGCAAGTCTCCCGGTATGCTCCAACACATATCGTCAATCATCAACGATGAGACAAAGCGTCTGCGCTTCCAGGTAGAGAAAGTGTTGCAGATGTCGATGTTCGACCGCAAGAAGGCTACGATACGTCTGCAGGAAGTCGACGCCAACATAACCATCAACAATATCATAAACACCTTCAAGCTCAAAGTGGAGCGCTACGGCGGTCGGCTTAACGCCGCGCTTGATGCCGAAGATGCCATCGTCAACGTCGACGAAATGCACTTCACGAATGTAATATTCAATCTGCTTGACAACGCCGTGAAATACCGGCGCGAGGATGTCCCCCTCGACATAAAAGTCTCTACCGCAGATATCGCCAACTCCCGTCTGCAGATCACAATCGAGGACAACGGAATCGGCATAAAGAAGGAGCACCTGCGTAAGATTTTCGATAAATTCTACCGCGTGCCGACCGGCAACAAACACGACGTCAAAGGCTTTGGACTCGGCCTTGCCTACGTTTACAAAATGATCGATCTGCTTGGCGGAACGATAAAAGTGGAGTCCGAACTCAACCAGGGAACAAAATTTATAATCATATTACCATTAATTAAAAATTGACGATTATGGAAGAACGTATGCGTATACTATTATGCGAGGACGACGAAAACCTCGGCATGCTGCTTCGTGAATATCTCCAGGCAAAAGGGTTTAACGCCGACCTCTATCCCGACGGCGATGCCGGCTATAAGGCGTTCCTCAAAGGGAAATACGATATCTGTGTGCTCGACGTGATGATGCCCAAAAAAGACGGCTTCTCGCTCGCACAGGAAATCCGCACTGTCAATTCCGAAGTGCCCATTATTTTCCTTACCGCCAAGCAACTTAAAGATGACATCCTCGAAGGATTCAAGCTCGGTGCCGACGACTATATCACCAAACCGTTCTCGATGGAAGAGCTTGTGTTCCGTATCGAGGCTATCCTCCGCCGTGTCAAAGGCAAGAAGGGCAAGGAAGTGACAATGTACAAAATCGGCAAATTCACTTTCGACACCCAGAAGCAGACTCTCATGATTGATGACAAAGTGACAAAACTCACCACCAAAGAGTCAGAACTGCTCAGCTTGCTTTGCGCTCATGTCAACGAAATTCTTGAACGCAACTTCGCTCTCAAGACAATCTGGATTGACGACAACTATTTCAATGCCCGTTCGATGGACGTCTACATCACCAAGCTGCGCAAGCACCTCAAAGACGACCCGACAATTGAAATCATCAACATTCACGGCAAAGGCTACAAGCTCATCGCCCCCGATGCCGAACCTGCCCCCGAAGACTGATTGATCTCGCCTCCGGCACAGTAAATTGATACAGGAGCCATCTGACGGCATGATAAATGTCGTTGATGGCTCCTGTCTGTAAGATAGTTTGTTTGGTTCAAGCCTGAATTGCCGTTCATATCACAGTCTCAGTTCAATATTGCTGTGAGGGTGTTGCAGAACTCAGAGGAATGCAGCCAAAATGTAGGGACGCAACACCCTCAAGGCAAAGCCTGGAATTATTATATTGCCATGTACTGTTATTTCGGCCTGAGCCACTGAAATTGTTTTTTTAACTATAGTAACCACTATCAAAAAAAGAAGATAGAGAGCTATAGTTTATATGTGATCATTAAATGAATACCAAATTGCTTGCTGTGCACGATTGGACTGCTTATTATTGTGTTATTCATCCTGATTGACATATCGTCGTATTCTGTGCTTCTTGAATAGTAGTCAATGCCCCCGGTAAGATAGAGGCGTTTCCATAAGCGGTAGCTGACTGATGCTTCAAGATGATTGAAAGATGAATGCGAAGCGTCTCCCTGCACATCTACCGGTTTTCCTTCCGGAGTCAAAGACCAATCATAGTTGATATCATATCCGTTCCAAGTATATATTCGGTAATATTGATTGGCTACTCTTACAGATATTCTGTCGTCAGACATTGCCCAGTTCAACCCAGCCTTAACTGAAAATCCGGAGCCCCAATTATAATTCCGGTGATAATCTCGATAGAAGTCGGTCAGCACTCCTGCAAGAATTACGCCATTAAGATGCACATAACCGTCTAATGACATCAGCTTTGATTGAGTGTATTTTATCATAGTTCCACCTCCGATAGATGCCGGTGTCCCCATTTTGTATGGCACAGAACAAGGGAAATACAAGGCATTTCTTTCCGGTCTTATAGTGTCCGAATCGAAATAATCAAAATGCTGATATAAGCCTATATTCAGATTGACATTCTTTTTGTCAAGTATTTCTTTTGACAGAAGACGTCCCATAATTTCCACTCTGCTCAACAAGGGCTGAGACTTGATGCCTTGGAGTTCCATAAGAAACGAGAAGTAATCGTAAGGAGCTTTTGTTGTTTCCGCAAATTTGTCACCATATTCGATATTGATTTCCGCAACTGCGCCGGCACGGCTTCCTTCATCATTTTCAATAAGAGAGAGAAATTTACCGCCTAAGGACAATTCCACACTGATAGGCGGGATTCCGAATCTTCTTCCTGATGTAGTACGTTTCTTCCATGCTGCTCCGGTAATAACTCGGTTTATTCCTTTCATGGGATCTACAAGGAACGCCGCAAACTCACGTCCGAAACGTTCTCCACCGCTGCTTCGATCGTCAAGGATAAGGTCTGATGTGCGATAAAGCACCTCACCGAGGGCTGCACCACCTATTGGAGTGGCAATAATGTCATTGGTTGAAGGGTATTCTCTTTCCATAAACATTTCCCACATGGCGCTTCCCCCAATAGCAAAAAGTTCAGATTGCCAGAAATTAAAGCCATTGGAACGACCGGCATTAAAAAATATCGAACCATTATAAGGATGGTCGAACATATTGGTATGCAGGTGGTCGTCATCCCATTCAAAACCATGTCTGAAATTCTCTTTGATTGTATTCCATGAAATATACGCATAATGCCCTTTCAACACATATCGGTCAAATGCCCATAGACCTATATTGAAGCCAACCGTCTCCGCTCCGGCCCGCCAAAAAGCTTTTCGCTCATGAATACAAATATCTGTACTGTCCGGTAAAACCGGGGGCGAAACAGTATGCCTATAAGAGGCACATTCATTTTTTAAAACAGCTGAAAAAAAATGATTACTGCTAAAGTGACAAGAATCCGTAACTGCGGGAGTTTGTGAATAACCTGCGACTACAGTCATCACTAATTGAAAAGACAGGAATACATATTTAATTTTAATGCATGATAGCATGGAATACTGTTTTATTTGATTTTTTGCAATTAGTAGTGGTGCGATAAAAATCTTACCACTGTTATTAAAATATTAATATTTAGT
>ERZ778514.1023-NODE-1023-length-22634-cov-6.315293_pt1 | contig 22634 bp, 20 predicted proteins | sample MGYA00510344_ERZ778514 | MGnify/ENA primary metagenome ERZ778514 (study PRJEB29527, sample SAMN07138968) | mouse gut metagenome | material: feces | host: mouse | place: China:Nanjing | collected 2016-01-25 ...
GTTTATCCCAAAAGGGGTGTCGATTTGAAAAGAAGCAATAGAAGTATCAAGATGAAGAAGAGACAGAAAAAAAACAAAGAAAGACTGTTTTATTATGGAATGGCGCTTCTGACAGCGGTCTTCGTTGTCGTCGGGCTTACGACGGCTATAAAGGGAGCGGCAGAGGAAAGCGTGGAAGTGAGCAGGGCAGAAAAAGTAAAGCCGGAAGATGAAGAAAAAGCGGACAAAGTTAAAGAAGATAATGATAAAACAGATGAAGAGAAAAACAAAGAAACGGATCAAAATGAGAAAATAACAGCCGATAATCCAGACATTCGTGTCCTTATTATGACGAACGGCTTTAGCGATATCACGCATTCGCAGGTCAGCCTGTCGTCTGAGTCAGGGATGGTTGTTACATATGGAGAGAATAAAAAAGAATATAAAGGGGAAAACACACTCAAAATAGCTCCGGATCACAAGTGGTTTGATGAGGGGACAGTGCGTGTCGGCGCAAAAAAGGGTAAGATTAAGATAGAAAGCATAAAACGGGGCGACGGACAGCCGTCCTACGACGGTGTGATTGAGCTTAGAAGCACGGCGGAAGGAATTGTAATCATAAATGAGCTTCCGGTGGAAAGCTATCTCTGCGGAGTTGTTCCCAGCGAGATGCCGGCTTCCTATGAGATGGAGGCACTGAAGGCACAGTCGGTATGTGCCAGGAGCTATGCCTACAGGCAGATGGAAAAGTATGCGTATCCGGAGTATGAAGCGCATATTAACGACAGCACCAGTTATCAGGTTTATAACAATTCCAAACAGGCAAAAGCTTCTTCAAAAGCAGTAAAAGAGACGGCAGGACAGACAGTCAGGTATAAAGGCGAGATTGTGTCTACATATTTCTACTCTACATCTTGCGGTAAGACTACGACAATGGAGGCGTGGGGAACAAAGCCGGGCAAGAAGAACGGATATCTGTATTCCGCAGAGGTAAAAGGCGAGAACGGCGATTATGAAAAGGAGCTGCCGTGGTATCGCTGGTCTGTGACCGCACCGGCAGAGACTTTGTCTAATCTGGTCGGTCTGAACACAGGGAAAGATATCGGAAGGCTTGAAAGCATTGAGATTACGAAGCGCGGACCGGGGGATGTGGCAATTGTCATGAAAGCTGTCGGAGATAAAGGAAGTGTCACAGTAAAAACGGAGAATAAGATACGAAGAGCTTTGGGAGGAAGTGAGTATAAGATCAGGAGACAGGATGGCAGTGAGACGAACGGCAGAGATTTATTGCCCAGCGCTTTTTTTACAATTGAAAAAAAGGGCGATGAATTTGTAATACAAGGCGGAGGATTTGGACACGGCATAGGTATGAGCCAGACAGGGGCCAATGAGATGGCGAAGCAGGGGAAAAATTATAAGGAAATACTTGCGCTGTTTTATAAAGATATTACGGTGGAATAATTTTTTATCGGATACATTTTATGCATTTTTAATATTTTTCATGAAATTGTTAGCACTCAATCAAAAAGAGTGCTAATTTTCTATTGACATTTATTTGCGGCGGTATTATTATATCATTTAGGCAAAAGGGAAAGCATCATTGTGATCAATTACTAAAAAAATAAATACAATATGAAAGAAAACAGGAGTGATAATTATGGGAAAAAAAGGGAATTTATCAATCAGCAGTGAAAACATATTTCCAATCATTAAAAAGTGGGTGTATTCCGATCACGATATTTTTGTGAGAGAGATGGTGTCTAATGGCTGTGATGCGATTACAAAGCTTAGAAAGCTGGATGTGATGGGCGAATACCAGCTGCCGGACGATTATAAGGCGAAGATTCAGATTATTGTGAATCCGGAAGAGAAGACTTTGAAGTTCATTGATACCGGACTTGGTATGACGGCGGAGGAAGTAGAAGAGTATATTACACAGATCGCGTTTTCCGGAGCAACCGAATTTCTGGAGAAATATAAGGATAAGACAACGGAAGATGATATGATCGGACATTTCGGACTTGGATTCTATTCGGCATTTATGGTGGCGGACGAAGTGCAGATCGACACTCTTTCTTATAAAGAGGGTGCAGCCGCGGTCCACTGGGTAAGCGACGGCGGCACAGAGTATGAGATGGAAGAAGGAACGAAGGATACGGTCGGTTCTGAGATTACCCTTTATCTGAATGAGGACAGCCTTGAATTTGCCAATGAGTATCGCATGAGAGAAGTTATTGAGAAATACTGTTCCTTTATGCCGGTAGAGATTTTCCTTTCCAAAGCGAATGCAGAGACGGAATACGAGACGATTGATGAGGAAGATTTGAAGGATACTGATATTGTCGTTGAGCATATCCATGAAGAAGCTAAGATGGAAGAGAAAGAGAATGAGAATGGCGAGAAGGAGATGGTAGAGGTATCTCCTGCCAGAGAAAAGGTTAAGATTGAAAAACGTCCTGTTTCCTTAAGCGACATTCATCCACTGTGGACAAAGCATCCGAATGAATGCTCTGACGAGGATTATAAGGAGTTCTACCGCAAGGTGTTCCTTGATTATAAAGAGCCGTTATTTTGGATCCATCTGAATATGGATTATCCGTTTAACCTGAAGGGAATCCTTTATTTCCCAAGGATCAATACGGAGTATGATTCTATAGAGGGAACGATTAAGCTGTATAATAATCAGGTATTTATTGCAGACAATATCAAAGAGGTCATTCCGGAATTCCTGATGGTGCTTAAGGGTGTGATCGACTGCCCGGACTTGCCGCTTAACGTATCAAGAAGCGCGCTGCAGAATGATGGATTTGTTAATAAGATTGCGGATTACATTGCGAAGAAGGTTGCGGATAAGCTTTCTGGTATGTGCAAGACAAAGAGAGAGGATTATGAGAAATACTGGGATGATATCAGCCCGTTTGTAAAATTCGGTTGTCTGAAGGATGAAAAATTCTGTGACAAGATGAAGGATGCGATTCTCTTTAAGAACATTGACGGAAAATATCTGACGCTTAAGGACTGTATCGAAGAAAACGGCGGAGAGTCAGAGAAGCCGGAGGATAAGAAAGAAGAGAAGACAAAAGAGACAGCACAGGAAAATGCGTCTGAAGACGGAACCTCTGATGAAAATGTTGACAGCAAGGAAGAGAAGAAGACAACCATCTACTATGTGACAGATGAGATTCAGCAGAGCCAGTATATCAACATGTTCCGAAATCAAGGACAGGATGCGGTTATCTTAAGCCATAATATTGATTCACCGTTTATCACTCAGCTTGAGCAGCGCAACGAGAACATTCAGTTCCAGAGGATTGACGCGGATGTAACGGATACCGCAAAGGAAGAGGTTGCAGAGACGGATAAAGAGGCATTCCAAAAGACGACAGATAGTCTGACAGAAATTTTCCGAAAGGAACTGGGTAATGACAAGCTGGAAGTAAAGGTTGAGAAACTCAAAGATGACAAGGTTGCATCCATGATCACTCTTTCGGAACAGAGCCGCCGTATGCAGGAGATGATGAAGATGTACGGTATGGGCGCTATGGGAATGGATACGGGAAATGACGGAACTCTGATTCTCAATGCTAATCATCCGCTTGTACAGTATGTGGTAGATCATAAAGAGAATGAGAATGTATCTGTCATTTGCAAGCAGCTCTACGATCTTGCCATGATCGCGCATAAGCCGCTGAATCCAGAAGAGATGACAGCCTTTGTACAGAGAAGCAATGAGATTATGCTGCTCCTTACAAAATAGAAAAAACTATTATAAAGATAAGGGAAAAGCCGGAATACAATTATCAGATGTGTTTCGGTTTTTTGCCGGTCATACGGAAATTTTTGGAAGAGAGTTTTTTGATGGACAAAATATGGCAAATCGGGTAGAATATAGGACATATAGGGGTGGATTATGGAAAAGTTAAGACGGATTTTTTTGAAAGTTTCACAAATACCGGATCAGGTTTCCAAAGTACATGTGGGTGCGTATGCTGCGCAGGCCGCATATTTTTTGATGCTCTGCATGATTCCGATCATCCTTCTTCTTTTGACGCTGGTGCAGTTTACGCCAGTGACGAAAGCGGACGTTATGACAGCGGTTATAAAGGTGTTTCCGTCGTCTGTAGATTCGATGATCACATCCATTGTCAATCAGGTGTATAATCAGTCTACCGGAATTATTCCTATTACGCTTATTGTAGCTTTATGGTCAGCGGGCAAGGGTGTATTATCTATAACGACAGGGCTTAATAGTATCTATGGCTGTCCAGAGACACGTAATTATTTTTTCTTAAGGATAAGAGCAACTTTGTATACGGTTATGTTTGTTGTTGTTATCCTGCTTCTTCTGGTATTGTCGGTGTTTGGCAATTCGCTGAACCTGTTTATTCTTGAGCATCTTCCGTTTATGTCGAGAACGGCGGACTGGCTGATCGAGGCCAGAACTTTTATTTCCCCGGCGGTGCTGGTAGTGTTCTGCCTCCTGATCTATAAGTTTCTTCCGAACCGAAGGGATCGGCTTATAAAACAGCTTCCGGGAGCCGCGTTCGCAGCGCTTGGCTGGATGGTCGTTTCATGGATTTTTTCTATATATCTGGATATTTTCAAAGGATTTTCCAGTATGTACGGAAGTCTTACGACCATTGTACTGATCATGCTGTGGATGTATTTTTGCATGTACAGTATCTTGCTCGGCGGGGAGTTGAATGTGCTGCTGTATGATGAACTGTTTGATACAAAAGATACGAAAAAGATTAGAAAGTGATGAGGAAAGAGAATTGATAAAGATAGAAATACCTAATTATAAGACATTAGAACTGAAATATCTTGTTTTAGATTATAACGGAACGATCGCTCTGGACGGAGAGATACATAAGACGGTGAAGGAGCAGCTGCTTAAGCTGTCTGAGAATCTGGAGATTTATGTGCTGACTGCGGACACCCACGGAACAGCGAAGCAGATGTGCGAGGGACTTCCTCTTAAGATTCAGACTTTCCCGACGGATGGGGCGCTGGATGAAAAGCTGGCGGTCATCGAAGAACTTGGTTCTGACCTGTGTGTGGCGATCGGGAACGGGCGCAATGACAAGCTTATGTGCCGGGCAAGCGCACTTGCAATCGCTGTATTGGAGCAGGAAGGTATGTGCGGAAGACTTCTTGGAGAAGCAGACGTATGTACAAGAAATATTGAGGATGCGCTTGATCTGCTGTTGAAACCGAAGAGGCTGATAGCTACGCTCCGGGGATAGAATGTTTCAGGCGGAATGATTTTTAAAGTTTTCACTCTTGACATTGTTTATTAGTGTGTTACAATGTTGAGGTATGAAAAGACAAAAGCGATGACCGTGTAAAGTAGAGAGTCATTTTCCATCAGAGAGGGGGAATCTCTGGCTGAAAGTTCCCTCAGGTTCGGATGGCAATCGAATTTCCCACGTAAGCTGCATTTTTGAAATGAAACCCAAAGGGCATCTGTAATATATGCCCGTGCGGGCAGGTGGACGTACGTCCATCAATAGTAGGAAATGCCGTGCCTGCTCGTTACGCAGCAATGAGTGTCTGCATAGTTCTTTCACAGCATATGCAGGAATCAGGGTGGTATCGCGGGTTGTCCCCGTCCCTACAGTTATAGGGACGGGGATTTTTTGTGCAAATATATCTGCATTGATTAGTAAGATGGAAAGGAAGCTAATGTGATGAAAGAAAGATTACAGAACATCAAGAACGAGGCGTTAAAAGCGATTGAAGCTGCTGATATGCCGGAGAAACTGAATGATGTGCGTGTAAGGTTCCTCGGAAAAAAGGGCGAGCTTACCGCAGTGTTAAAGGGAATGAAGGATGTGGCTGCCGAGGAGAGACCGAAGGTAGGACAGATGGTGAATGAGACAAGGGCGGCCATCGAGTCGGTTCTTGAAGAGAGCAAAAAGAAGATGGAGCGTGCCATCCGTGAGGAAAAGATGAAGCAGGAAGTGATCGATGTTACATTGCCTTCCAAAAAAAATATGGTGGGGCACCGTCATCCGAATACGATTGCTTTAGAGGAAGTAGAGAGAATTTTCGTGGGTATGGGTTATGAAGTAGTAGAAGGACCAGAGGTAGAATATGACCTTTATAACTTCGAAAAGCTGAATATTCCTGCCGACCATCCGGCGAAGGATGAGCAGGATACCTTCTACATTAACAAGGATATCGTGCTGCGTACCCAGACATCCCCGGTACAGGCACGTGTTATGGAACAGGGCCGTCTTCCGATCCGTATGATCGCGCCGGGAAGGGTATTTCGGTCTGATGAGGTGGATGCGACGCATTCTCCGTCATTCCATCAGATTGAAGGACTTGTGATCGATAAGAATATTTCCTTCTCAGATCTGAAAGGAACGCTGGAAATATTTGCAAAGGAGTTATTCGGACCGGATACAAAGACGAAGTTCCGTCCGCACCATTTTCCATTTACAGAGCCAAGCGCGGAGGTGGATGTATCTTGTTTTAAATGCGGAGGAAAGGGCTGCCGGTTCTGTAAAGGATCCGGCTGGATAGAGATACTTGGCTGTGGTATGGTGCATCCTCATGTGCTGGAGATGTGCGGAATCGATCCAAATGAGTATACTGGTTTCGCGTTCGGCGTAGGATTAGAGCGAATCGCATTGCTGAAATACGAGATAGATGATATGAGGCTGCTGTATGAAAATGATATCAGGTTTCTGAAACAGTGGTAAATATTTTGAATTTTATATATTAGGAAGGAGTAAAGAATGAATACATCATTATCATGGATAAAAGCATATGTTCCAGACCTTAATGTGACTGCACAGGAATATGCAGATGCGATGACTCTGTCGGGAACAAAGGTAGAAGGATATGAAAAATTAGATGCTGACCTTGACAAGATCGTCGTTGGCCGGATTGACAAGATTGAAAAGCACCCGGATGCGGATAAGCTGATCATCTGCCAGGTAAACGTAGGGACGGAGACGGTGCAGATCGTCACAGGCGCTCCGAATGTAAAGGAAGGCGACAAAGTTCCGGTCGTTCTGGATGGCGGGCGTGTAGCAGGAGGGCATGAACCGGGAAGCCGCGTGGAAGGCGGAGTGAAGATTAAAAAGGGCAAGCTTCGCGGAGTGGAAAGCTTTGGCATGATGTGCTCCATTGAAGAGCTTGGCTCCAACAAGGATATGTATCCGGAATCGCCGGAATACGGAATCTACATTTTTGAAGATGATGTGAAGGTTGGCGAAAGTGCAATAGAGGCGCTCGGGCTTAACGATGTTGTATTTGAATACGAGGTGACATCTAACAGAGTGGATTGCTTCAGCGTAGTCGGAATTGCAAGGGAAGCGGCAGCGACCTTCCGGAAGAAATTCCATCCTCCGGTGGTAACCGAGACGGGCAATAACGAAGATGTGAACGACTATATTAAAGTCACGGTAAAGGATACAGAGCTCTGTCCGAGATACTGCGCAAGAGTGGTAAAAAATATTAAGATCGGACCTTCACCAAAGTGGATGCAGCGCAGACTTGCTTCCGTAGGAATCCGTCCCATCAACAATCTGGTTGATATCACAAACTATGTGATGGAGGAATACGGACAGCCCATGCATGCATATGATCTCGACACAATTGCAGGAAGAGAGATTATTGTCCGCAGAGCTGATAAGGATGAGAAATTTGTGACATTGGACGGACAGGAACGCCGGATGGACGATTCTGTGCTGATGATCTGCGACGGAGAAAAGTCTGTTGGTATCGCAGGTATCATGGGAGGAGAGAATTCCATGATCACGGACGACGTGCATACGATGCTTTTCGAGGCCGCATGTTTTGACGGAACGAATATTCGCAAATCCAGTAAAAAAGTAGGGCTTCGTACGGACGCTTCCGGAAAGTTTGAGAAAGGACTCGATCCGAACAATGCCAAAGCAGCAATCGACCGTGCCTGCCAACTGGTAGAAGAGATGGGCGCCGGTGAAGTGGTAGGCGGTATCGTAGATGTATACGGGAAGAAAAAAGAACCGGTGAGAGTTCCGTTTGACGCAGACCAGATCAATGCGCTTCTTGGAACGGATATTTCCAAAGAGGATATGCTTTCTTATTTTAAAATGATTGATCTTGAATATGATGAAACGGCCGGTGAAGTCATTGCACCGACCTTCCGGCATGATCTGTTTCGTCTGGCGGATCTGGCAGAGGAGGTCGCAAGATTTTACGGATACGACAATATCCCGACGACGCTTCCGAAGGGAGAGGCTACTACCGGAAAGCTTTCCTTCAAGTTAAGAATTGAAGAGGCGGCTCGCGATATTGCAGAATTCTGCGGTTTCAGTCAGGGCATGACGTATTCCTTTGAGAGTCCGAAGGTGTTTGACAAATTGCTGCTTCCGGCGGATTCACCTCTTCGCAACGCTGTCGAGATCATGAACCCTCTGGGAGAGGATTACAGTATCATGCGTACGATTTCCCTGAACGGAATGCTGACGTCGCTGGCGACGAACTATAATCGGAGAAATAAGAATGTAAGGCTCTATGAGCTGGGAAATATCTATCTTCCGAAGTCGCTTCCGCTTACCAGACTTCCAGAGGAGAGAATGCAGTTTACGCTGGGAATGTATGGAGAAGGCGATTTCTTTAGCATGAAAGGCGTGATTGAGGAATTCTTTGAGAAAGTAGGACTGTATAAGAAAGAGACTTATGATCCGAAGGCTAATAAACCGTTTCTTCATCCGGGGCGTCAGGCAAATATCATCTATGACGGTAAGATTATGGGATATCTTGGTGAAGTTCATCCGGACGTGGCGGATATTTACGGAATCGGCGGGAAGGCTTACGTGGCGGTTATTGATATGCCGGAAATCGTGAAGCGGGCTACCTTTGACCGAAAATTTGTGGGACTTGCAAAATTCCCGGCAGTGAACCGTGATATCAGTATGGTGATGCCAAAGGAAATACTGGCCGGACAGATAGAGGCGGTGATCGAGAGGAAGGGCGGAGCATATCTGGAAAGTTATTCTCTGTTTGACATCTATGAAGGCTCACAGATTAAGGAAGGTTATAAGTCCATTGCTTATTCGATTGTATTCCGGGCAAAGGATAAGACGTTGTCAGATGGGGAAGTAACAGAAGCGATGGAACGGATCTTGAAAGCATTAGAAGCAATGGGAATTGAACTTCGCAAATAGGAAAAGAGGTTTTACACATGAATAAGAAGCAGACGATAGGCCTTGCGGTGGCAGCCGGATTGTTTATTTTGATTGGCGCGAGCAGCGTGCTTACAAACGCCTTATCGAAAAAGGCGCTGGATGAAAGCGTTACGGAGATGCTGTCGCTGACAAACGGAGTGGAATTTAACGCACCGAAGAAAGATTATATCGCAGTGGTCAATGTGGTGGGAACAATAGAAGAGCAGATTGAGACAGGAGCTTTTGATACAGTGCAAAGTTATCAGCATGTTACGACACTGGATTATATTGACAAGCTGATAGCAGATACGAATAACAAAGGGATGCTGCTCTACGTAGATTCTCCCGGCGGTGCAGTCTACGAGTCGGAAGAGTTGTATGATAAGCTTCAGGAATATAAGGAGAAGACTGGGCGGCCGATCTGGGATTATATGGCACATTATGCGGCATCGGGAGGATATATGGTATCTATGCCTGCAGATAAGATTTACGCCAATCCTAATACAACGACAGGTTCAATCGGAGTTATCATGTCCGGATTTGATTTGACAGGACTTTATGAAAAGCTCGGAATGCGCTATATCAGTATTACGAGCGGCAAGAATAAAGACAGCAGCAAGATGACGGATGAACAGATTGAAATCTATCAGTCTCAGGTAAATGAGTGTTATGAGGACTTTGTAGCAAAGGTATCAGAGGGAAGAAATATGTCCGCGGAGGCAGTGAAGGCTCTGGCGGACGGGCGGACTTATACTGCAAAGCAGGCGAAGGAGAATGGTCTTATCGACGAGATCAGCCTGTTTGACGATATGAAAGCGGATATGAGCCGCGAGCTTGGAATCAGTGAATTCTATCAGCCGAAATCAAAGGAGAATATCTTTGCCGATCTGTTTTCAAAAGCGTCTGAATTGGTTCCGAAATCAGAAGCACAAATACTAAAAGAGACCGCAGAGGAGAAAGAAAGCGGGGTGCTGATGTATTATGCAGAACAGTTACGATAACAGCCGGACAGAGTATGAATATGCGGGTTTTTGGGTTCGGCTTGCGGCTTATCTGATAGACAGTATGGCCGTGTTTGCCGCGCTTTTGGTTGTGCGTCTCATCATGTCAGGTTTTATGGCGGCAGTTAAGGGGACGGTACTGGGAGGAAATATATTGTTCCAGTATAACCTGAAGGATATTGTACTGTATGCGGCAGAAGTATTGTATTTTATTCTCTGTACTTATTATACAGGAACGACTCTCGGGAAAAAAGCAATGAATCTTCGTGTAATCCGTGCGGATGGGGAGGAGAAATTAGAGCTTTTTACAGTGGTATACCGCGAGACGGTCGGAAGATTTCTTAGCAGCGTGATTATGGGCGCCGGCTACCTCATGGTCGGCATAGATAAAGAAAAACGGGGAATCCATGACATTCTCTGCGATACAAGAGTCATCTATGCGAAGAAGATCAAAGTCTTTAAGATGGAGCAGGTATTTCTGCCTCTTGCAGAGCCGATGGGGAGAGTTCCGAAGCAGGAGATGAATTCAGAGAGCGAGACGCCAGTCAATCATTCTTCGATGCCGTGGGATGCTCCGTATGCGGGCAAGGAGAATAGTCAGGAATCACAGAAAGGAATTCATGATCAATGAAACGAACGGATTTTTATTATGAATTGCCGGAAGAGTTGATTGCGCAGGATCCGTTAGAGGATCGTTCCAGCTCCAGACTTCTTGTACTTGACAGGAAGTCCGGGGCTGTTTCTCACCATGTATTCAGAGAAATTACAGAGTATCTTAAAGAGGGTGACTGCCTTGTTATCAATGATACAAAGGTGATTCCGGCCCGGCTTATCGGTTCTAAGATTGGAACGGATGCCAAAATAGAAGTATTACTGTTGAAAAGAAAAGAAAATAACATATGGGAAACTCTTGTAAAACCGGGGAAAAAGATGAAGGCAGGAGCGAAGCTAAGCTTCGGAGACGGTTTGCTGACGGGAGAGGTTATAGATATCGTAGAAGAAGGAAACCGTCTGATCCGGTTTTCTTTCGAGGGAATCTTTGAAGAGATACTGGATCAGTTAGGCCAGATGCCGCTTCCGCCCTATATCACTCACCAGCTTCAGGATAAGAACCGCTACCAGACCGTGTATGCGAAGCACACCGGTTCTGCTGCTGCGCCTACGGCGGGACTTCATTTTACACCGGAGCTTTTAGGGGCAATCGAGGAAAGAGGGATTGAGATTGCAAAGGTTACGTTGCATGTAGGCTTAGGGACGTTCCGGCCGGTGAAGGTGGACGAGATCACAGATCATCATATGCATTCGGAATTTTATCAAATTGACGAAGAGGCTGCGAAGAAGATTAACCGGGTAAAAGCAACCGGGAACAGGGTTATATGTGTGGGGACGACGAGCTGCCGCACCATCGAGTCTGCGGCGGATGAAAGCGGACATCTAAAGGCAAAGAGCGGGTGGACAGATATCTTTATCTATCCGGGATATGAGTTTCGAGCGCTTGACGGGCTGATCACCAATTTTCATCTGCCGGAGTCGACGCTTATTATGCTGGTGAGCGCGCTGGCAGGAAGAGAGAATGTGCTGGCGGCTTATGAAGAAGCGGTAAAGGAGAGGTATCGGTTCTTTTCCTTCGGGGATGCGATGCTGGTGATTTGACACCGGAATAATTCAAAAGAGTAGTATTTTGTTCTGTAATAACTTTGCAACAACTGTATCTTATGATATGGCTGTAAAATGAGATCGGGAGCCGGCACTGATTGCCGCACCGTTATGAGAAAGGGGCAAAGATTATGAACAGAAAATGGAAAAGGTACAGAGTATTGTTGATCGCTGCCGGGATGGCAGTATGTATGACGGCAGGACTGGCGATGGGAATAAGCTGGTCAAGAAGCCGCACGGAAAAGATGGTTACGCAGGCTGCGGATAAAGAGTTTGCGGTCACCAAGCAGAAGGGAGAGGACGCGGAGGATGAACCCGCTCCGCTGTATTTTTCGGTAGACGCACAGCAAAAAATGCTGTATAAAGATGCGGTTGCCGATGAGGAGATTGTAAAAGAGGTGTGCAGTAAGTTTGATGCTGACTTTGATTCCGTCCGGATGAAAGACGTCACACGGGAAATGCGGGATTACGAGGAGGCACTGTGGCTTCGGAAAAACATGGGAGAGTGTGCTTTGCTTGACGAAGAAGCGGACGAAAAGAATGCGGTGCGTGAGATATCTTCTCTGGAGATCTATATCTGCGAGATCTACGCTTTTGGGGAGGGGAAGGCTGTGATTGAGGGTATGTGCAAGGAGTTTGGAATCAACCCCAAAGGTGCGGTCATCTCTGATCTGACACCAGAGCAGTTGGCGCAGATTGGCGAAGAGGCGTATATGACCTCCGATCATCCAAAGGAGTGACCGATCGTGGCAGATATATTGATCATTGAAGACGATAAAAAGATAAATGAACTGATCCGCAGAACCCTGTCTATGACAGGACATCAGGGGCTTACGGCTTTTTCAGGCCGGGAGGCCCTTTTGTCGCTTGAACAGAAAAGAGCCGATCTGATTCTGCTGGATATCGGGCTTCCGGATATGGATGGATTTTCGCTGATGCGACGGCTGTCTGAAGATTACGGAGACATCCCTGTGATCTGTGTGACGGCGCGGGACGAAGTGGCGGACAGGGTGAAGGGGCTTGTGGGAGGGGCAGAGGATTATATCGTAAAGCCCTTTGCCATGGAAGAACTTCTCGCCAGAGTCCAAGTAGTGCTGCGGCGTTTTCACAAGGAGCAGAATATCTATGTGATCCGGGATGTGGAAGTGAACCTGGCGGCGGGCACTGCGGCGAGAGGCGGGAGGGCTGTGGAGCTTACGAACCGGGAGTTTGAACTTTTAAAGATTCTTTTGATTAACAAGAATATTGCTCTTTCACGGGAACGTCTGCTTGACCTTGCGTGGGGAATGGATTATTACGGGGATGACAGGACAGTGGATGTGCATATCCGAAGGCTTAGACAAAAATTAGGGCTGGAAAAGGATATTAAGACGGTTTTTAAATACGGATACCGATTGGAGATATAGGATGCAGATCTGGAAGAAAAATTTTTTGACCATCTATGCATTATTCTTGGTTGTTATCTGCGGGGGGCTTCTGCTGCTGGATGGCTATATTTCGCAGAATGAACTAAAGCAGTGGGTGGAACATGGGAAAAGAAGCGAAAAAAGTTTACTTTACCTTGCGGCCGGACTTAAGGATGGAGAAGTCAGCCGCATGAGCATGAGTCTGGAGGATGCGGCAAAAGGATATCAGAAATCAGGTGTGCAGGTCCGGATACGGATGAATTCATACGTTGTGACAGATTATTATCCGGAGGGGCTTGAGAGCGAAAAGAATGTGGATATTAAAAAGATGGAAGGCGGACGTTTTCTGATCATAAGAGAGAAGAAGGAAGTGGGTGGAGATGTCATAGAGGTAAACTATGCAGAAAGCCTTACGGAATTAACACGGCTTCAGACAAGAAGAATGTGGATCTTTTGTACTGCGGGGCCGCTGTTTTCGGCGGGCATCGGTATTTTTCTATATTATATGATGCGGCGGATTAACCGTCCGGTGAACCAGATAGCCCATGAGCTTCGGACACCACTTACGGGAATCCGGGGATATGCAGAATATCTTATGATGGGTAAGCTGACAAAAGAGGATTGCTTCTTTGCCGCAAAGCAGATTGTGGACAGTGCGAAGAGTCTGGAAAGCATTACAGAAAAACTGCTGATCATGGGGAACGTGAGGGAAGGCGCGCTCCAGATTGATCGGATAGACGTAAGGAGACTTTTTAGCGGACTTGAAGACAAGTACCCAGATATAGAGACAGACTGCCGGATCAATTATTTGAATGGAGATGAGACGCTTGTAAAGTGTCTGTTAGAAAACCTGACCGCAAATGCAAAGAACGCCGGATGTCGGGTGAGGATCACGGTGGATGAAAGGGAAATCCGTGTCTGGAATGACGGAGAACCGATGGACGAAAAACTTATAAAAGCAGTTAATAAAGGACAGGAACTGACGGACAGACGTGCGGGGAAACATGGCTATGGTATTCAAGTGTGCCGGGAGATTGCGGCGGTACATGGGTGGAAGATGCGCTATATATCGACGGGAAAGGAAGGTACGACGGCGATATGCAGATTCGGATAGATGTGCGGTTTGAATTGCTTCTTTTTTGTGATATACTTTTAAAACAGAGTAAAGGGGTAGGTGGGAATGGAAGGACAAAGAATGTGCAGTCAGAGCTTAAGACGGGGATACACTACCGGAACATGCGCTCAGGCGGCGACAAAGGCCGCTATGCTGCTGCTGTTTGGAATCAGTAAGGCAGACGAGCTGACAGACGTGCGGGTGGAGCTCCCAAAAGGAGAAAGACTCAATCTGGAAATCAGAGACATTAAAATAGAATATAAAGAAACGGAGAAGTTTCCAGATACTGTTTCCTGCGCTGTGAAGAAGGATAGCGGAGACGATCCCGATATTACAGACGGTATTTTTGTATACAGTAAAGTGAGACGCATGGTCAGTAGCGGAGAGGGGAGAGTTATCAGGCTGGACGGAGGAAGAGGGATTGGCAGAGTGACGAGACCGGGACTGGATCAGCCGGTGGGCGCCGCGGCGATCAACCGTATTCCGCGGCAGATGATTACCAGAGAAGCGGAAGCTATCTGCGAGGAGATCGGATATGAAGGAGAAATTGATATTGAACTATCTGTCCCTGACGGGGAGGAACTTGCGAAGAAGACTTTCAATCCGAGGCTTGGTGTGGAGGGAGGTCTTTCTATACTTGGGACAAGTGGAATTGTAGAGCCTATGAGTGAACAGGCGATTTTAGACACGATTTATCTGGATATGAAGGTGAAGATTAAAGGACAGAAGTCAGGAAAGAAGATTCTTATTATGGCGCCGGGAAATTACGGGTTGGAATTTTTAAAGGAAGCGTACGGGATAGAAGAGGATGAGGTTGTCAAGTGCAGTAATTTTATTGGGCAGTCCATTGATATGGCAAAGGAGCTTCAGTGTGACGCGCTGTTACTTGCAGGACATATCGGGAAATTGGTGAAAGTAGCCGGGGGAATTATGAATACCCATTCCAGATGGGCGGACAGCCGGATGGAACTTCTGGCAGCAGGAGCGCTCAGGGCAGGGTTCTCGGCAGAAAAATCGAGAGAACTTTTAGAGTGTGCGACGGCAGACGATGCACTTTCACGGTGTACGAAAGAGGAACAGGAGTCTCTCATGTATCAGGTTTTGGAGAAGATACAGGAGTATTTGAGGATGCGCGCCGGAGAAGAGATGCTGATAGAAGCCGTGATATTTTCAAAAGTGTACGGCATCCTTGGAAAGACAAGCCGGGCAGATGAGATAGCGGCTGCGAAATTCCGGGAGTGTGACGGGAATTAAAAAAATGAGAGGAGAAGATGATAATGGATGGGAAATTATATGGAATCGGGGTCGGTCCCGGTGATCCAGAGTATCTTACCATAAAAGCGCTGCGTCTGATCAAGGAGTGCGATGTCATTGCAGTTCCGGGGAGGAGCCCGCAGGATACGGTTGCTTATAAAATTGTCGATGGGATCTATCCAGAGATTGAGAAAAAGGAGCTTTTAGGGATACATATGCCCATGACGAAGGATAAAGCCGTTTTGAAAACGAGCCATGAGAAAGGAGCAGACAGGCTTTGCGAAGAGCTTGATCGGGGAAAGAACGTTGCATTTCTCACATTAGGCGATCCGACGATTTATTCTACGTATATTTATCTGCATGAGGAGGTAAAAAGAAAGGGGTATCCTGTGGAGATTGTGAGCGGTATTCCATCATTCTGTGCGGCGGCGGCAAAGCTTAACATGAGTATTGCTATGGGCGCGCAGCAGCTTCATATTATTCCTGCTGCTTATCAGGTGAAGGAGGGATTGGAACTTTCGGGAACAAAGGTACTGATGAAGGCTGGGCGAAGGCTTTCTGAAGTGAAGGAGCAGCTGGAGACAGAGCAGAAGCTTTCCGATGTGAAGGGACAGCCAAAAGACTGCACGGAGCAGGTTTTTATGGTGGAAAACTGCGGGATGGAAGAGGAACGAATATGCCGGGGGGCGGAGCAGATGCCGGAAACGGCGGGGTATTATACATTAGTAATTGTGAAAGAAGAGGAATGGTTATGAAATTATTTCAGCAGAAAACAACAGTACACAAATTTAAGAGCGCCGGGGAATTCGCAGAACAGTACGGCATTGGAAAAGGGGACTTTATTCTGGCGAGCAAAAGTATCTATGAGGCTTACTTTGCGCCGCAAAGGCTTGAAGCACATGTGGAGTATAAGAGCAAATACGGGGCAGGAGAGCCGACCGATGTGATGATCGATGCACTTCTGGCGGATTTTAGGCGGACAGAGTGCAGGCGGATCATTGCCATCGGAGGCGGAGCTGTGATCGATATGGCAAAGATACTGGTGCTAGCGGGCGATTATAGCACAGAGCAGATATTTAAAAGAGAAGTGCCGTTAGCAAAAGAAAGGACGCTGATCGCAGTACCTACAACCTGCGGTGCAGGTTCAGAGGTTTCTAACGTATCGATCACAGAGCTTACGAGTATCCACAGCAAGCTGGGACTGGCAGCGGATGAGATCTATGCGGATGAGGCGGTGTTGATCCCAGAATTGTTAAGCAAGCTTCCTTATGACTTTTTTGCAACAAGCGCTATTGATGCATTTATCCATGCGATTGAGTCTTATGTGTCGCCGAGGAGCAGCCTGTATACAGAGATGTTCAGCATGGAAGCGATGGAGATGATTATACAGGGATTTAAGAAGATCATTGAAAAAGGAGCAGATTACCGGATGGAACTTCTGGACGAATTCCTGACAGCCAGCAATCTGGCGGGGATTGCTTTCGGAAATGCAGGAACAGGGGCGGTCCACGCGATGTCTTATCCTTTGAGCGGCGTGTATCATGTGACGCACGGAGAGGCGAATTATCAATTTTTGACAGCAGTGTTTGCTTCCTATCAGAGAATGAACCCAGATGGCAAGCTTAAGAAGCTGAATCAGTTTCTTGGAGGACTTCTTGATTGTCCGGAAACAGAGGTCTACAAGCAGCTTGAGGGAATTCTTGACAAGATCATATCCAGAAAGAAGCTTCGGGAGTATGGGATGAAGGAAGATGAGATTCAAAGCTTTGCGGAGAGCGTAGAAGAAAGTCAGCAGAGACTGCTGGATCAGAGCTATGTGAAGATGACGGCGGCTCAGATGGCAGAAATATACCGGCAGCTGTATTAGGATTGCGGAAGTGCGGAACAATCCATAGGATTAGGGAAATTTACAGATGGAGCATGAAGCGGTATCTAAGGAGGAGTTATGGTACATTTTGTAGGAGCGGGACCGGGGGCGCCGGATCTGATCACAGTTCGGGGGCAGAGACTTTTGAGCGAAGCCGACGTGGTGATCTATGCAGGTTCGCTGGTGAATCCTAAGCTTTTAGAACATGTGAAAAAGGAATGTGATATCTATAACAGCGCCCGCATGACGCTGGAGGAAGTTATTGCAGTTATGGAAAATGCGGAGAAAGCGGAACTTACGACTGTGCGGCTGCATACGGGCGATCCCAGTATTTACGGAGCGGTCAGAGAGCAGATGGATCTTCTTGATAACAGAGGAATTCCTTATGATTCCTGTCCGGGAGTCAGTTCTTTTTGCGGAGCGGCAGCGGCGCTCAATCTGGAGTATACTCTGCCCGGCATCAGTCAGAGTGTAGTGATCACGCGGATGGAGGGGCGGACTCCGGTTCCTGATAAGGAGAGAATAGAAGACTTTGCAGGGCACGGCGCGACGATGGTGTTGTTCTTAAGTACGGGACTTCTTGGAGAACTTTCTGAAAAGCTTTGCATGGGCGGTTATAAGAAAGATACTCCGGCGGCAATCGTATATAAAGCGACATGGCCGGAGGAAGAGGCTTATATCTGCACAGTGGGGACGCTGGAGATAACAGCGAAGAAGCATAACATCACAAAGACGGCTCTGATCATTGTAGGAAATGTTGTTCTTCCTGACAGTTATGACCGGTCCAAATTATATCATCCGGAATTTACAACAGAGTTCCGCAGAGGAAGGAAAGGGGCAGAAAAATCTTGACAAAAAAAGGGGCGGTTATTTGTTTTACAGAAAACGGAAGCAGGATTGCAAGAAAAGTAAAGGAATGTCTCTGCCAATATGGATATGCGGCAACATTGGCGAGAAAGTATACAGGCGCTTCGGATTCGATACAGGAGTCTCTTTCAGACTGGACCGGACGGGAGTTTGTAAAACAGGATGCGCTGATCTTTATCGGAGCAGCGGGCATTGCGGTCCGGGCAATCGCGCCTTATGTAAAGACTAAGACAGAGGATCCGGCTGTCTTAGTCATAGATGAACAAGGGATTTATTGTATACCGATTCTTTCCGGGCATCTCGGAGGTGCGAATGAGCTGGCAGAGATTATCAGCGACAAGCTTCTTGCGATTCCGGTTATTACTACGGCTACAGATCTGAACGGGAAGTGGGCGGCAGATGTGTTTGCTGCCAAAAACAGCCTGAAAATTCAGGATATGAAAAAAGCAAAGGCAATTTCCGCCAGATTACTTTCGGGAGAGAGTATCTCGGTATATATAGATCGATCCTGCGGCGAAATTCAGGGAAAGCCGCCAGAGGGAGTACAGCTGTGGAGCGAGGAGAGAGACGAAGGGAAGCCGGAACCAGATGTTGCTGTAGGAGTTTTTAAAAATCCTGCATGGAAAGAGACTTTGTATCTTATCCCCAGGGCAGTTGTGCTGGGAATTGGCTGTCGGAAGGGAAAAGAAGGAGAAAAAATAGAGAGGCAAATACAGCGGGTACTGGAAAACGGCGGCTTTTTTTTAGAAAGCGTCTGCAAGGTATCCAGCATTGATCTGAAAAAAGATGAGACGGGAATCATAGAACTTTGTAAAAAATATGGATGGGAATTTGAGACATTTTCTGCAGAGGTTCTGGGAAGTGCAGAAGGAGAGTTCCTAAGTTCCGGGTTCGTAAAAAAGATAACCGGAGTTGATAATATATGTGAAAGAAGCGCCGTGTGCGCAAGCGAAGGCGGACACATCATTGCGGCAAAACAGGCGGAAGACGGCGTGACGATAGCGGCAGCTGAGAGAAGGTGGGGTGTCAGGTTTGAATAAGATCTATGTAGTGGGAATTGGTCCGGGCGCTTATGAGCAGATGACGGTCAAAGCGGCGGAAACTTTGAAAAAATGTGAGGTGATCGTAGGCTATACCGTCTATGTAAAGCTTCTTAAGGAGCATTTTCCTGATAAAGAGTTTTTGACAACACCGATGCGTCGTGAGATAGAGCGATGCCGGATGGCATTCGAGGAAGCGAAGAAGGGGAGAAAGATTGCTATGGTATGCAGCGGCGATGCCGGAATCTATGGAATGGCAGGACTGATGCTGGAACTGTCAGCGGATTACCCGCAGACAGAGATTGAGATCGTTCCGGGAGTGACGGCGGCTCTTGGAGGTTCGGCAATCTTAGGCGCTCCTTTGGGACACGACTGCGCGTTCATCAGTCTCAGTGATCTTATGACGTCATGGGAAGTAATCGCGAAGAGACTGCGTCTGGCGGCAGAAGCGGACTTTACAATCTGCCTTTATAATCCCTCAAGCAGGAAACGCAGCGATTATCTTGAGCGGGCATGTGAGATTATGTTAGAAAAAAAATCTTCCGGCACAATATGCGGGGTTGTAAGAAATATAGCGAGAGACGGTGAAGAGATGAAAGTGCTGACGCTTAATGAGTTGAAAAGTATGCGGGCGGATATGTTTTCGACCGTATTTATCGGAAATAAGGAGACAAAAGTAATAGAAGGAAAGATGGTGACTCCCAGAGGGTATCAAATTAAAAAATATTGTCGGGAAATAGATAATTTTGTTGCCGGTAAGAAATAAGATATTAGAAAAATAAACAAAAATGCACCATAAAAAATGTTAAATATGCCATTGACAAGTTGTGCTATAATATAAAGAACTGTTAATAGTGTTGGACAGGAAGAATGAGCATATTATAATATGTATGGCACAGGTAATGGAAGAAAGTTTTTTATTACCCGTCTTTGATCTCATAATAGTACAGGGGGAGGATTTTGAAATACAGCAAGAGAAACATGGAAAAACATGCAATGGAAATAATATCGCGTGGAGAAAAGGAAAATATAGGTAAAGTCCGCTCTCAATGTGATTTTAGAGAATTTGGTAAATTTGTTGGAATATGGCTGGTAACAGCAATTGTATTATTTGGTTCATTAGTAATCATAACAGTAGTTAAGGGAAGTTTGGATGTATTTAGAGATACTATTAAAGAAGTTGATGCACTTAATATGATGTTTTCATTAGTGTTATCAGCACTTTTAGAACAGATATGGAGTAAAGAAGCGGATAAAAGCTGGCTTTATAGTATTACATTAGGAATTGAGGGAATACTGACTTTGATTGGTGCTATGCTTTTTATGGCATATTCTATAATCAAAATTACTGATCCACAAAATCAATTGTTGCAAAAATCTTTTGAGCTTAATGTAGGATATATCATTGTTTCGGTGTCAATTGTTATACTTGGATTTTTATCTAGATCATTGCATTAGATGTGTAGGAAGGAGGAACTATAAATTGACAGTAATGGTTATATTTGGTGGAATTTTGATAGTGTTATTATTAGTACAGGTAACCGCGATAACACTTTATTTAAGGAATGGAAACACAATTCCGGTATATGATGGATATTCCTCAGAGATAATCGAGAATACAATCTCTGTGATGCGTGCGCTTAAGTCACAAACTATTAAAAAGCATATTATGTCTAATAGTGCAGAGCAATATGATAGTGGGAAAGTATTAAAACGATATAAAAAATTTTTGGACTCAGATCTAATGAATGATTTGATGCAAATGTGCGAGGAAAAATATAATGGATAAAATTCATGAAATTTATTCAGGTTATAAAGATGTCGTTGAAAGATTTGGAGAAGGCAAGATACAAAAGAGATTCATGGATTTAAGCCAGATTTATAAAGAGTTTTTGGTAAAAGAAAATTTGACTGGTACGGTAAAGGTAAATTCCTTTATGTTGATTCATGCAATTATGGATTATTTTACTGATATTTCTAGATTGAAAGATTTTCATAATATTGATTTTACAAATACTTATAAAACGAAAGCTTATGAAATAAGCTGGCTTTTGAGAAGAAAACCGCTTCAAGTTATGGAAGATGGTCATGAAGAGCTGGTATATATTAATGAGAAATTCATTTTATCTTATGCAATTAGTTTTATAACAACAAATAAAGAAAATCTCGAATTTCAGGATTTAAGTCAAGTAAGACTACAGTGTTTTAATGGCTTTATAGAAAGTTTCTATTATCATTTGAAATATAGGAATTGCAGTGCACAGGCATTAGAATTAGCATTACTTAGTTTTGAGGCGGGATTAATGTTAAATCCTAATTTAAGCGAAGGGACATCTACAGAGGGATAGAATTTATTTTAAATACTCATAATGAAGAATAGAATTTACTTATAAAAAAATTAAAAGCTACAAAGCCTTGATTGATTTAAGGCTTTGTAGCTTGGTGTTATGGTGGATTGGCTGTCTGGTATTTTATTGTGTTTACTCTTTTATCTTGTCAATATCTGTAAGATTAATTCCAAAAGCCATCTTTGAAAATGTAACGACTTCGTCAAGCAAAACTGCCAAATGGCAAAACCAAGAGTTTCACAATGGAGCATACGGGATTCGAACCCGTGGCCTCAACAATGCGAATGTTGCGCGCTCCCAACTGCGCTAATGCCCCGAAATGAATGAAAGCAGATAACGGGAGTCGAACCCGCCTCTCCGGCTTGGGAAGCCAGTGTTCTACCGATGAACCATATCTGCATATACCTATTATAGCACTTTTGGATTTTGATGTAAAGCTGCTGAGAACAAGAAATTAGCAGAAATTTAAGAAAAAGTTACAGTTCACAGGTTAAAAAAATAGTTGTGAAAAATGACGAAATTTAAAATTTTATTTTGTGGATAACTTTTTGTGGCTGGAAAGACTGTGTTGATAGTTTCTAGCCAGTCTTTTTCATAGAAATCTTCGCATAAACAGGTGTTTTTCTACATAAAACAGCCATTTATCCATCCTTTCATCCACATGCCCACTTCAAAAAAAAGAAGTTATCCATAGTCAAACTGCCCATACGGAAATTCCCCGGAATTCGCCAGTTTAGCGGTTTTCTGATATACTATTACCAGAAAGAGAGGGAATGCCATGAGTTCGGATTTAAAGAAAGAGATTGCCATGCGTGATGAACTGATTGCAGGCCAGGAAAGGGAACTCCGGTTCCAAAGCAGACTGATAGAGGAACAGAAGGAAATGATTGAGTTCCTTCAGGAACATATCTCTAAAATAACGGATATCATTAACA
>ERZ778514.1025-NODE-1025-length-22615-cov-4.362988_pt1 | contig 22615 bp, 23 predicted proteins | sample MGYA00510344_ERZ778514 | MGnify/ENA primary metagenome ERZ778514 (study PRJEB29527, sample SAMN07138968) | mouse gut metagenome | material: feces | host: mouse | place: China:Nanjing | collected 2016-01-25 ...
CGCCTTTACCCTCCTGCCGGGACAGTACGGGCGCCTCCTCTGGAACGAACGGCGGACAGACTGTGATACCGGCGAATGGTACTACCTTTTGCACATCTATAATCTGTACAGCCTGACCGCGCCGCCGCCGGAAGACCTTCTGACCGCCCGGGAGCCGGATTTCCTATACCGGCAATTGGCGGAGCTGTACTGAACCACAAAAAGGAGCCGGACGATGCAGGATTATGTGACTTTATTTGATGATTATTCCATACAGTTCAACAAAACCCTGGAATATGGCTGCGGCGGCGATTGGGACCGTCTGGACCAGGAGGAACGGGAGCTGGCCGCCCTCTGGAAACTGCTGGTGGATATGTATAACGGCGGCTTTCTGCAATTCTTCTGCAACTGGGGCTACAGCGGCTATTGGTATGCCATGTGCGGCGTGCAGAAGATTGGGGAACGGGCGCTTCTGGACCGCCTGCACAGAACCTATATGGAGGTCTTTGACAAATTCCAGGACGATTCCCGTCTAAAAGCCTATTGGGATATTCCGGACTATCTGACGGAGGAAGACGAGGCGGTCCTGGACGAAACGGACAATTATTTTTGGGACGAAGCCGGGGAAGCTATGGCAAAACGGGCTTATGAATACTACCACGACGAACGGAAGAAAATGCCCCGGGAGCGTCCGGAGAAGAAGGAGCCAACATGAAAGTCATTCATCTGATCAGCGGCGGGGATTCCGGCGGGGCCAAGACCCACGTCCTCAGCCTGCTGGAGAATCTCAACCGTACCATCACCGCCCAGCTGGTCTGCTTCCGGGACGGTCCCTTTGCCGAGGAAGCGCGTCAGAGGGGGATTCCTACGGAGATTATGGGCGGGAATAATATTCTGCGTATCCGGCGGCAATTGACCAGTTATATCCGTCAGGAGGGCTTCCAGCTCATCCACTGCCACGGCGCCCGGGCGAATATGATCGGCGCGCTGCTCCGGGGGACGACCCATCTGCCGGTAGTGACCACGGTCCACAGTGACTACAAGCTGGATTACATGGGTCGTCCTATGGGCCGGCTGACCTTTGGGAATATCAACGCCTGGGCCCTGCGGCAGATGGACTATCGGATTGGGGTTTCGGACGCCATGGTGGACCTGCTGATTCAAAGAGGCTTTCCGCCGGAGAGATTTTTCGCGATTTACAACGGCATTGATTTCACCCCCGCGCCGCCCCAGGGAGACCGTTTGGAATACCTGCGGGGTCTGGGGGCCGAGGTGGACGGGGATTCTGTTGTCATCGGCATCGCGGCGCGGCTGAATCCTGTGAAGGATATGTCGACTTTGATCCGGGGCTTTGCGGAGGGATACAAGAGCTGCCCGCGGCTTCGGCTCGTGATTGCGGGGGACGGCGAGGAACGGGAAAAGCTGGGGAATCTTGCGAAAGAACTGGGTGTAGAACGGCAGGTGACCTTTGCGGGCTGGATCAGCGGCGGTATGGACCGGTTCTATAACGCCCTGGATGTGAACGCCCTCACCAGCCTGTCCGAGACGTTCCCCTATGCCCTGACAGAGGGGGCGCGGTTCCATCTGGCAACGGTGGCCACGGCGGTAGGCGGCATCCCGTATCTGATTGACGCGGGAGTCAACGGGTACCTGATTCAGCCGGGGGACTGGAAGGAACTGGGCCGTCATTTCGCCGCGCTGGGGAACGACGACGCTTTGCGGAAGGATATGGGGGAGCGTCTTTATGAGAAGGCTTCCAGCAGCTTTTCCATTCAGCGGACCGTAGACACCCAGCTGGAGATTTACAGCCAGGTGATCCGGAAGCACGGCAGGCCCGGACGGAAACGGGACGGCGTTGTGATCTGCGGGGCCTACGGCAGGGGGAACGCCGGGGATGACGCGATTCTGGAGGCTATTTTGCAGGAAATCCGCGCCGTGGACCCTGACCTGCCTGTAACGGTCCTTTCCAAGAATCCCAAGGCTACCCGGCTGACCTACCGCGTCCGGGCCGTGGGTCAGATCGAAGTCCTTTCCTGGTATCGCGCCATGAAGAAAGCCAATCTGTATATCAACGGCGGCGGCAGTCTGATTCAGGACGTGACCTCCCGCCGGTCCCTCTGGTTCTATCTGATGAATATCCGGGCCGCGAAAATGGCAGGCTGCAAGGTCCAGATGTACGGCTGCGGCATCGGTCCCGTGACCCGTGCCAGTCACCGGAAGCTGGCCGCAAAGGTCATGAGCCGGAATGTGGACGTGATTACCCTCCGGGAGCCGGATTCGTGGGAAGAACTGCGGGCCATGGGTGTCAGCGGGCCGGAGATCCTCCTGACGGCAGACCCTGCCCTGACCCTGCGCCGTGCCAGCGAGGACCAGACAGACAGCGTGCTGCTCCGGGCCGGGATTCCTGCCCACGGACGCTATATCTGCTTTGCCCTGCGGCGTTGGAAGGGCTTTGAACAGAAGGCTGGAATGTTTGCCGCCGCCGCCCGGTACGCTTGGGAACGCTACGGTTTGACTCCGGTTTTCACGGCGGTGGAGAAGAAGCAGGACCCTGACGCCGGACGCCTTGCCGCCAAGGGTCTGGAGGGCGTGCCCCACTGCTTCCTGGACGACGCCGGGAACGCGGGGACCATCATCGGCGCCCTGTCCCGGATGGAAATCGTGGTCTCCATGCGCCTGCACGCCCTGATTTTCGCCGCCGGGCAGGGGATTCCGCTGGTGGGCGTTGTGTATGACCCGAAGGTGTCCTCATTCCTGCGCTATATCGGACAGGAGCTGTTTGTGGACCTGGACGCTTTGACGGAAAAGGGGCTGAAGGAGCTGATTGACCAAGCGGCGGTACAGGCGGGGCGTCCGGAGGCACAGGCGGAGGCAGTGCGGAGATTGCAGGATATGGAACGCCGGAATGTGGACGTTGCCCGCCGTCTGATGGAGCATTGACGCGTTATTCCCGGGGCGGCGCGCAGTATTCTCGTTGTGCCGCGATGGTCTCCAGCGTGTCGCCGAGCTGCGTGAATATGGCCGCCAGCATCCCCAGCTCCTTCTCGTTTACCTGGGCCGCAATCGATACCGCCAGCGTGTTCACAGCCGTGGTCAGCGTCAGAGGGTCGCAGGGAAAACGGGGGTTGTTCTGATTGCTCATTTATATCACCACTGGCATTCTATGAGAAAAAGAGCTGGTCCGATACCCGTTTTTTTCTCTTTTTCGCCTTGCCCTGCATACTGGACAAGCGCTGGGCTGATATTTGTTTTGCCTGATTTTTTGGCTTTCTTCTGGACAATGAACAAGGACGGAGACTGACTGTCAGCTTCCGTCCTTGCTTTTTTATGACTTCCTGCCAGCCGGGTTCATGGGAAACGCCGTCAGGGTCTCCCGGCCGTCCCAGAGGGCTAATAATACATCAGATTCGTCCCGGTAGCCCTGCCGGAGCAAGGACTGCCGGACCCACGCCTCCTCCTTGCCCGCCTGCCTTACGTTTCCGGAAAGCAGCCTGCCGTCCATGACAAAGGGCGTCTGAACCTGCGCCTGCTTTGCGTTCAGATTCAGGTCCCCCAGCGTGGCGGGACGGTCCGTTTCCTTTGGTAGAAAGCTGACTGTGCCGTTATGCTCAAAGACCGCCGTTTGGAGCTGGCTCAAATCAAACCATCCCCCTATCCGGCAATAGGTCAGGAATTCGTTCAGGTCCAGCCGTGCCTTTTTCAGATTCTCCCGGTAAATCACGCCGTCCTCCAGAAGCACCAATGGCCTGCCCTGCATCACCGCCCGGGCCTTAAAGGACTTCATGGACGCCCACGATATCGCAAGAGCCAGCAGCGCATAAACGATCAGGGCCGTCAGGGGCCTGAAGGGTTCCTCCAGCTCTGTGGCCAGCTCCGCCGCGGATGAACCGATTGTAATGCCTATCACGTAATCGAACATGGTCATTTGGGAAACCTGCTTCGCGCCCATCATCTTCGTCAGCAGAAACAGCGCCAGTATTGACAGTATCGTCGTCAGTACCGTCATTCCGATTCCTATTATGATCTGCATTCAAAGCGCCCCCCTTTATGAATTGTCAATATTGACGGTCTTGCCTCGTTCAGCGCTTTGCCTTGGGACGGAACAGCACAGCCATCACCACGCCGAACACCACCGCCGCCGCAATCCCGCCAGCCGCCGCCGTCAGACCGCCTGTCAGGACTCCCAGCCAGCCCTGCTCTGACACCGCCTTCTGAACGCCCTTCGCCAGCAGATGACCAAAGCCCGTCAAAGGCACCGATGCCCCCGCGCCGCCCCAGTCCGCCAAAGGCTGGTACAGTCCCAACGCGCTGAGCAGAACTCCCGCCACAACGTAGCCCGTCAGAATCCGCGCCGGGGTCAGCTGCGTCTTGTCTATCAAAATCTGTCCAATGGCGCACAGAATGCCTCCGCAGAGAAACGCATTCAAATAGTCCATAGAATCCCTCCTGGATGCGAAAATTCGCAGTTCAAGTAATAAAAACAGCCTTTCCCGGCGGAAGGGTTTTTATGCGGCGGTACGGCTTCCAGTTTTTAGATTCTATAAATGAGGTACATAAACGTAACAATTCTGCTTTCTATGACTCCGCTGTCTTTGGGTTTTCCAGGGTTGGAGGCAAATTTTTCCTGTAACGTCCATATTATTTGCTATATAAGTGTAACATACAAAGCATTTTATATCTTTCCCGGTTAGACGATGCAAAACTGTAAAATACAGGCGCTCTTACTGTTTTTCAAAGCACAGGAAAGGACTGCACACTGTTCATCGTTTTTCTTTTTGTCATTATCCGTCACAAAACCGCCAGCCCCTGTTCGAAAGCCGGCGGTTTTGTCTATTCTGTTCTTCTGTTACCGTTCTTCCCGGAAATACGGCAGTCCCAAACTTGCGGGGGGCTGATTTTCCCGTTTTTTCCGGAGCGAAATGAAAATCAGCACGGCGATGGTAACAAGATAGGGCAGCATTTTGAACAGCTCCATGGTCCTGCGGCCCAGTCCGGGGATATAGAGATAGGCCCAGGAGAGAAGCCCGAAGAGGTAGGAGCCCCACATCGCGTTGACAGGTCTCCAGGTGGCGAAGATCACCAGCGCCACGGCCAGCCAGCCCAGGGCTTCAATCGTACCATCGTTGGCCCAGGTGCCCTTGATGTAATCCATGGTGTAGTACAGACCGCCAAGTCCGGAGATGCCCGCGCCGATGCAGGTGGCAAGGTACTTGTAAAGGGTGACGTTGATGCCCGCAGCGTCGGCGGTAGCTGGATTCTCGCCGACAGCCCGGAGATTCAGGCCCCGCCGGGTGCGTACCAGGAAAAATCGGACGGCTATTGCAATGATGATTGCCAGATAGACCATAAAGCCGTAATGGAAGAAAAGCTGTCCGAACACACCCATACCGGACAGTCCCGGCACAAAGGCACAGTAAACGGCGCTGGTGCTGGCCACGGAAATCTGTCCCACGCCGCCGGCCATAATATTCAGACCGCCGCCGAAGAAATTTGCAATGCCGCCGCCGAAGATGGTCAGGGTCAGGCCGGTGACGTTCTGATTGGTCCGCAGGGTGATGGTCAGAAAGCTGTAGAGCAATCCCCCCAGTGCCGATGCCAGGAATGCCGCAGTGAATGACAATATCAGGCAGATAACCGGGTTGGGCGCGGGATTGTTCAGCTCGTAGAAGAAAGACGCCGCCAGTCCCGCGATGCCGCCCAGATACATGATGCCGGGCACGCCAAGATTCAGATTGCCGGATTTTTCGGTCAGAATTTCGCCGATGGCCCCGAACATAATCACCGTGCCGAAGACCACTGCGGACTGAAAAAGCTGTATCAACTGACTGCTCATGCCTTCCCCTCCTTTCCGGGCTGGTGAATCAGTCTGTAATTGATAAAGAATTCGCTGCCCAGGATGAAGAACAGAATGATTCCGGTAATGATATTGGAAGCGTAATCATTCAGATTAAACTGCGACGCAATCTGAACGGCGCCCTTTTGCAGGAATACCAGCAGGAAGGAAATCAAAATCATCACAAAGCTGTTGAACTGCGCCAGCCACGCGACAATGATGGCCGTAAACCCGCGCCCGCCAGCCGTTGTGGTAGAGATGGTGTGTCCCACGCCCGCCACGGCGATGTAACCCGCCAGTCCGCAGATCGCGCCGGAAATCGCCATGGTCCGGATGGTCACCCGGCGGACGCTGATGCCTGCGTAACGGGCAGTATTTTCGGAATCGCCCACCACGGAGATTTCATAGCCATGCTTGGAGTATTTCAGGTAAACGAACATCCCTATGGTCAGAGTCAGCACCAAAATGACATTCAGGCTGTACTCCTTCCCAAAGAGTTTCGGGAACCAGCCCCATTTTGTCTGCTGGTTAATCACGCCTACGGAGTTGGACCCGGCGGGATTCTCCCAGAGGGCTACGCAGTAACTGGTCAACTGGATGGCTACATAGTTCATCATAAGGGTGAAAAGGGTTTCATTGGTTCCCCAGCGGGCTTTGAACACTGCCGGAATCACGCCCCAGACGCAGCCGCCTATGAGACTGACAGCGGCCATCAGAACCAGCAGGGCCGGGGCAGGGATGGACGGGCCCAGACTCCGCATCAGTCCGGCTGTGATAATGCCGCCTATCAGAATCTGTCCCTCCGCGCCGATGTTCCAGAAACGCATCTTGAACGCCGGCGCCAGGCCCACGCCAATACAGAGCAGGGTCATAACGTCCCGGATGGTGGACCAGCTTCTTCTGCTTGTACCCAACGCGCCGTCAAACATGGCCTTATAGACCTGAATGGGGTCCAGCTTGGTAACGGAGAAAATGAACGCGCCGCTGACCAGAAGCGACAATAAGACTGCAATTACCCGTATGGCATAGGCTTTCGGGCGGGGGATGCTGTCCCGTTTTGCGATACGCAGCAGAGGCTCTTTATGTGTCATGACGCCGCCCCTCCTTCCTTATTGAACCGAGTCATCAGCAGGCCAACCTCTTCCTTTGTGGCGGTACGGCCATCCACGATGCCGCTGACCTGGCCGCCGCAGAGGACCAATATCCGGTCACAGAGTTCCAACAGCACGTCCAGGTCCTCGCCGACGTAAATCACGGCCACACCCATCATTTTCTGTTCCGTCAGCAGATTGTAGATGGTATAGGAGGTATTGATATCCAGTCCCCGAACGGCGTAAGCGGTCATCAGCACAGCAGGCTTCTGGGCGATCTCACGTCCCACCAGCACCTTCTGCACATTGCCGCCGGAAAGCCTGCGTACCGGAAACGTCACGCTTGGGGTCACTACTTCCAATCGCTCCTTTACATCCTCCGCCAGATTTTTCGGGGACTTGCGGTCGGTGAAGAAGCTCTTTCCTTTCCGGTAGCTTCTGAGCAGCATATTCCCGGTCATACCCATCGTACCCACCAGGCCCATACCCAGGCGGTCCTCCGGGACAAAGGCCAGGGAGACTCCGGCGCGTTTGATTTGCAGGGGCGTTTTGCCTACCAGTTCGACGGGCTGGTTGTCAGGAGGCATAAATTTCACGGACGCGCCTGGCTGCAAGGGCTGGAGTCCGGCTATGGCTTCCAGCAATTCTTTCTGACCGGAACCAGCGATGCCCGCGATGCCCAGGATTTCGCCGCCCATGGCCGTAAAGCTCACGTGATCCAATCGCTTCACGCCCAGCTCATCGAAGACCGTCAGTCCCTGGACCTCCAGCCTTGGCTTTGGGTTTTCCGGCGCGGGACGGTCGATGTTCAGCGTTACGGCACGGCCCACCATCATATCCGTCAGCTTTTGGGGGGTGGTATCCTTTGTGGCCACGTCGCCGATGTACTGGCCTTTCCGCAGGACTGCCACCCGGTCGGATACATCCATAACCTCGTGCAGCTTGTGGGTAATGATAATCAAGGATTTGCCGTCGGCTTTCATATTGCGCATTACATTGAAGAGGCGATCGGTTTCCTGGGGGGTCAGGACGGCGGTAGGCTCATCCAGAATCAAAATATCAGCCCCGCGGTAGAGCACCTTCACGATTTCCACGGTCTGCTTTTCGGAGACGGACATATCGTAAATTTTCTTATCCGGATCAATGTGAAATCCGTATTTCTGGCAGATTTCCGTAATTTTGCGGGAAGCGGCTTTCAGGTCCAGCCTATTCTTGTTATCCAGTCCCAAGATAATATTTTCAGCGGCGGTAAACACATCCACCAGTTTAAAATGCTGATGAATCATGCCGATTCCGCAAGTGAACGCGTCTTTGGGAGAAGCAATGGTTACCGGCTGGCCGTTGACAAAAATCTCGCCCTCGTCGGGGAAGTAGATCCCCGCCAGCATATTCATCAGGGTAGTTTTCCCGCTGCCGTTTTCGCCCAGCAGAGAGAGGATCTCACCCCGTTTGATTTCAAGGTTCACATGGTCGTTGGCAGTCACTGCCCCAAAGCGTTTTGTGACGCCCTTCATCTGAATTGCGTATTGCTCCATAGCATAATCCTTTCTATATCACAATCACACCCTGCGGGTCGGAAAGGTCAGGTCCCCGCGGACAAAACTGATGCAGCGTGCGCACTCCCCATAGAAGCAGACGCGCCTTCGAGGAAATGCGGGAGCGAAGCGGCTCGCATCACTGCTCCCCCGCGCGCTCGAAAATCCTACGGCAAGAAAAATCTCCGTGCGCTGCAAAGGCTTCCAGTGTCCCAGATTGCCACTATTCAATGCCCGCGCCCCGCGCCCGGCTTCATAAACTGAGCGCTTCCGGCAAAAAACGGGAGGCTTCCGGGACGTTGATTTCCCTTTACGTTTTTGCTGTTCGCTTCATTTCATTCTTGTTTTATATCTTTTTGCGTTCTCATTCGTTTTCCTTTACATTTGTGTATTTTTTGCTGTTTACTGTTCGCTTTTTGTTTTTATTTTCCCCCAATTCGCTTCTGTGTTCCTAACGCCTTGATTCTAGACTTTAGTGTATAATCATTCATTCATCCGAATTATACAGATTATGCTTCAACTCTGTGCGCAGTAATTATTGTATAGCTATACGCGTTCACAGTTATTTTGTAGTGACCTGTGAAAATATACCAGTTCTTTCCGATCCTTTCAATTTTAGCATTTTTGTCCAGAATCTGCACCCCGCTCCATTGGACAACATCGTCTGTTTCAATTTGGCAGTTCCTTTTTATCCGCTCTACACCCATTTCTGTTGTATGAAGTTTATCAATGTTTTTAATCAAATCATTCATTCTTATACCAGCCTATGTATATTTACCCATTGTGATTCACCGGGAACACAAAGTTGAATTGGGGCTTTGTTTTTAAGGAAAGGAGGGGCAAGCGCTAAGACTCACCCCTCCTGTCGGATGGCAATCAGTTGTTATTCAGTTCGTTGATGCCGTCAATGCGGAGGTCGAAATAGGGGGCAGAACGATAGACAGATTCCTGGAATGCACCATCAGCAATCACATTCTGGGTGGGGCCTTCATAGATGACCGTGTTGGTATTCCAATCCATGATGGAAAGATTCACATCGTAGCTTTCAACCGGCTTACCGTCAACAGTAAATGTGCTGGTATCAAAGACCTTGATGCTGCCGTCCTTGATTCCGGCCCAGGCAGCGTCAACGGCTTCCTGGGTACCCTCGGCGCAGCTGGGGCCAAGGGGAGAAATCATCACGGCGTCTTCAGCACAGCCCGCGGCATAGTCAGCAGGGATGTTGCCAGCCATAAAGGACTCCAAGGTCTTCTTATACAAGACGGACCAGTTATTCTGCGCGGAAGTCAGGGCGGCGTCGGGGGCCACGGAGAGCATATCAATATTGTAGCCCACAGAATAAGCCACAGTTCCCTTGCTCAAGGCATCCTGCACCGCGGAGGGCGCGCCGGTGGAGTCCGCGTGCTGGCCGATAATCACACAACCCCGGCTCATGAGCGCGTTTGCGGCCTGGCTTTCAGCGGAGGGGTCATACCAGCTGTTTGTATACTGCACGTCCATATGGGCCTCGGGGACGATGGACCGAATGCCCAGGAAGAACGCCGTATAACCGCAGACCACCTCGGCATAGGGGTACGCGCCCACGTAGCCGATATAGGGGTCCGTGACAGTGCCCGCGTCCATGAGTTCCTTCAGCTTCATGCCCGCAACCACGCCGGAGACATAACGGGATTCATAGGTGTAGGGGAAGATATTCTTCAGGTTGTCGTAGCCCGCCACGCCTGCCTGGTCGCCGGTGCAGGAGACAAAGGTGACTTCCGGGACCTGTTCGGCGGCGGAGAGCATATAGGACTGGTGGCCGTAGGAGTCGGAGAAGATGATGTTGCAGCCGTCGTCGGCCAGCTCCAGGGCCGTGTCTTCGCAGGACTCGTCTTCACCGATACTGTACTTGAAGACCACCTGAGATTCCACATCAATGCCCAAGGCTTCACAGGCGGCGGTGAGGCCCTCGATATGGGCGGCGTCGTAACCGGAGTTGATGTCGTGGACGCAGATCAGGCCAATTTTGATGTCCGAAACGGCGCTGGCGTCTCCCGTATCACCGGACGTATCGCCAGCGTCTCCGGCGGGAGGCGTAGTGCTGTTGTCCTTGGCGGCGTCGTCACCTCCACAGGCTGCAAGGCTCAGGACCATCGCAAGCGCCAGGAGCAGGGTAAGAAACTTCTTTTTCATGCAAGATTCCTCCTTTTCAGAATTCCTTTGTGAACAGGAACACAGAGCGTTGACCGGGTATCTGCTCTGTTTCTATCATATCGGAAATCTGTTCATAATTCAACAACAATTTGTAATTTTTAGGTATTTTAAGAGTATTTCACAAAAATGACCCGTCCCCCACAAGCCCTGTTCGCCTGTGGAAGACGGAATGAAAGCGCAAGGACTCCGGCAGAAAATCAACGCCGTTTTGCTGAAATTTTTTCTGTGACAACGCACAAAAGGACCGTCAGGAGCATATCCGCCAAAGTGCAGCCCAGAATGAAATCCACACCCATCAGCCAGCGGTAGAGCGCAAAGCCAACCACCCAGATAATCAGATTCCGAAGGTCAAATCCCTCCTGAAAACGATTCCGGTGAAGAATGAAAAAATCCGCAATCTGAATGGCAATCATGGGCGCGAAAACGGAGCCGATCAGGTAGAGAAAACCCGTGATATCGTCCATAGGCCAGAGTATGGCGGCGGCGGTTCCCAGGACGGCGGTCAGGGCGGCGATTCGTTTTCCGGAAAACTTTTTGCTGAGAGATTCGGCAGAAATTCCGGCGGACCAGGCGTCAAGGAACGTGGTGGTGACCGTGGAGAGAATCAGAATCGCCAGCGCCGCGATGCCCAGCCCGGCCTTGACCATAATCGCGGAGATATCGGATACCCCGGTGTAAATTGCCGCGCCCATGCCGATGGTATACATCCAAGTGGAGGTCAGACCGTAAACCAACGCGCTTGTAAGGGTCGCCGGGAAGGGTCTTTCGGCCTCTCTGGTGTAATCGCTGATAAGAGGCAGCCAGCTCAAGGGCATTGCCACCGCCAGCTCTACAGCCGCGCCGAAGGTCATCGTTTCCCCCAGGTCCTTGCCCGCAGGCGTCCCGGAACCGAAAATCACGCCGCTCAGAACCAGCGTCAGGAGAAACAGCGCCGCCATAGACAGCCGGTTCAGCCAGCCCAGGTTCGTCACGCCGATGAGAATCCAGATCAGGATCAACCCGCCAATCACCAGGCACCAGACCCATTGTCCCGCCGGGAAAATCCCTCCCACAGCCAACGCGCCGTCATAAATCATGATAGCCGTCCAGCCCGCAAGCTGCAAAATGTTCAGGACCGCAAAAAACAGCCCGCCTTTCTGCCCGAAACTCATTTTTACCGTTTCCATGGCACTCCTGCCGCTTCTGCCGCCGATCAATCCCGCCAGAAAGAGCAGTCCGCAGCCAATGAGATGCCCGGTCACAATCGCCGCGAACCCCTTTGCCATGCCCAGAGGCGCGAAGTTGGTCCCAGTGAGAATCTCCGCCAGCGACACGCCTGCGCCAAACCAAATCAGGCCATTCTGTGCAGCGGTGGTCTTTTTCATTGTCAGACCTCCCCATCAATAAAGCGGCTGTGCAGGTCCCACATATGGTCCATGGGTCCGGAACCCCTGCCAAGGTCCAGCATGGCCGAAAGCGCGCCTGCAATGTACTTTTTCGCCCGTTCGATGGAATCCTCCAGAGAAAAGCCCCTGGCCAGATTGGACGCAATGGCGCTGGAGAGAGTGCAGCCGGTGCCGTGAGTGTTGGGATTGTTGATTCGTTTGGCGGTAAAGAAGCATATGGACCCGTCGCGGTCAATCAGAACATCGTTGGCGTCGCTGACCTGATGCCCGCCCTTGCACAGGACCGCGCAGCCATATTTTTCCCGTATCTCCTTTCCGGCAAACACCATATCGTCATAGCTCCGGATGCTTCTGCCGGCCAGGATTTCGGCTTCCGGGATGTTTGGGGTCAGGACGGCCGCCAGAGGAAGCAGACGGCGTTTCAGGGTTTCCAGCGCGCCGTCCGAAATCAGCCGGTCTCCGGAGGTGGCTACCATCACCGGGTCCACCACGATGTTCCGCGCCTGGTACTGGGTCAGCTTGTCCGCGATGACCTCAATCAGGGGGATGCTGGACACCATTCCGGTCTTTACGGCGTCGGGAAAGATGTCGGTAAACACGCAGTCCAATTGCTGAGCCAGGAATTCCGGGGAAGATTCCTGAATGCTTGTAACGCCGGTTGTGTTCTGGGCCACCAGTGCTGTGACGGCGGTCAGGGCAAAGACCCCGTTTGCTGTCATAGTCTTGATGTCAGCCTGAATCCCGGCGCCTCCGCTGGGGTCGGTTCCAGCGATCGTCAATGCTGTTTTCATGTTCATTACTCCTTTTCTGCATTGATGTTTTATAACGCGGCGCGAGGTGGTGCCCCCAACGTGCCGCCTGAAAAACGACCGAAGCCGGTTTTCACAGTTGTGGAATGTTTTTATGGTTGTATACGGCTTTTTTGTGGTTGTATTCTTATCCTTTGTGGCTGCATACGGCTTTTTGTGGTTGTATGCTGCTTTTTGCGGTTGTTACAGTTCCTTTGCCAGAGCCAGCAGTCCTTCCGCGGCAGCTTTGGGGTCTTTTTGGGCGAAAAGCGCGGATACCACGGCCACTCCCGCAAGTCCCAGGCCCTTCAGCTCCCGGATATTCTCCCGGCCCACACCGCCGATGGCCACCACGGGCAGTTCCACGGCGTCGGTGATGGCCCGGATGGTCTCCCGGGAAACCAGCTCAGCGTCATCCTTGGTGCCGGTAGGAAAGACCGCCCCTACACCCAGGTAGTCCGCCCCTGCCGCCTGTGCCCGCAGCGCCTGCTCCACCGTATGGACCGACACGCCGACGATTCTTCCAGATCCCAGCAGGTCCCTTGCGCGGCAGGCTTCCATATCCGACTGCCCTATATGCACGCCGTCCGCCTGCACTGCAAGGGCCGTGTCGGGATCGTCGTTGATCATCCCCAGTACGCCCTTAGAACGGCAGAGGTCCGCAAAACGCCGGGCGTCCTCCAGGAACTGAACGGGAGTCAGATCCTTCTCCCGGAACTGTACCACTCCCGCGCCGCCGTCAATTACCGCTTCAATTTGACGGAAAAAGTCTTCCCGGTCCTTGGCCCACCTGCGGTCCGTCACAGCATAGAGCCGGTATTTTTCTCTGTTTACTTGCATGATAAAACCTCCTGAAAACGCAAAAAACGCAGGCAAACCATACCTGGTCTGTCTGCGCTGTGCTATTTCCCTACGTTGGCATGATCCAAATCAGGTTTCGGGTCGAGGCCTTCACAGCCTCCTCTCAGCCCACGCCAGCGGACTCCCCTTTTGTAATTGTAGGACTATGATACACCTTTTTTCCGGGCTCCGCAAGGGCTTTGAAGAAATTTTCTCCAAAACCGGCAAAAAGTATGGAAAAGGGCCGTTCTGAACCCGTCCGGAGGGGAATAGAGTAAGAGCAGGAGGGGATGTATATGCTGGAGGCGATTCTGGTAACCACGGCGGCGGGGATCGGCGGAACGGGCATAGGCGGCGGAGGCGCGTGTCTGTTCCGGCGCGGCTCGGGACGGCTGACCAGTCTGCTCCTGAGCTTTGCGGGAGGCGTTATGGTATCAGTGGTCTGCTTCGGTCTTCTGACGGACGCCGCTTCCGCCAACGCGCCGGCCCTGCTGACTTTAGGGGTTCTCAGCGGCTGCGGGGTGACGGCGGCTCTGAACGGCCTTCTGGCAAGGGAACGGGAGGGCTTGCTGCTGGCGGGTCTGGTGATGGCGGCGGCAATCGCGGTACACAACGTCCCGGAGGGCATGGTGATCGGGGCGTCCTTTGCGGCTGGGGAGACCGTACGGCAGGGCTGGACCATGGCTGTGGTGATCGGCCTGCATAATATCCCGGAAGGCATGGCCATTGCCGCGCCCCTTGCCGCCGGAGGCCAGAGCCGTTGGAAAGCCACCGGTCTCGCCGCTCTTACCGGTGCGCCTACGGTCTTAGGAGCCGCGCTGGGATATCGTTTGGGTTCTATGGGGCCTTACGCGCTGATGGCCGCCCTCAGTTTTGCCGCCGGCGCGATGCTTTATGTTGTTTTCGGTGAACTCCTGCCGGAAGCCGCCGCCCTTTGCCAGACCAAAGCCCCCGCCCTTTTTGCAATCCTGGGCGTTCTCGTCGGCATGGCCGTGACATGAGACGCCTGCTTTCACTTTGGCGGCTTCTGTTTATTTCCTCTTTTGAAAAAATGCAAAGAAAAGAGAAAAACTTTTAGCGGAGGTTCCGGATGACGTCCTGATAAATGCCGTCGGAGAGTCGGATATAGCGGACGAAGAGGGAGACTTTATTGTCGGGATTCAAGGCGGTCCAGACACGGTCGGCAAGTGCGTCGGGGTTCGGGTCCTCCAGGGCAATCCGGACCGGTTCGCCCTCGAAGGACGGCAGCGGGCTGCCATCACCCTGGTAGGTATGGATGAAGCGGCCTTCTCCGGCAAGGGGTGCGTCGTAGTGATAGAAACAGCGGCAGCAGCAGGCAGGGTTCCCGTCGGCGCTTTTGAGAATCGAAAGCTGGAAACTGCCGTCCGGGCTGAGCAGGCCGGAAATGCGGGGGGTAAAATTGGGGGCGTCCGGCTCGAAGGTCCGGCTTTTCAGGGCTTCCACAAATGTGCGCCCCGACAGAATGTAGTCCCGCACGGTGTCGGTCTGGTCGCCGTTGGTCACGATCAGGCCCCGGCCAGCCATACGCACAGGATGGTAGATAATCAGGCTGGGGTCCGTCATTTTAGCGGGGTCATGGGCCTGGGTACGGATGCCGTCCTCTGTGGGAACGAAGACGCGGTTCCGGGAATTCTCGCTCCGGCCCATGATGAAATAGGCAGCTATGGCAAATGCTCCATCAGCGCTTCTTCCCAGGACAATGCCCCGGCCAGGATATGGATTGTCCCGCAAAAGAGTGGTCAGGTCAGATTTTTTCATGGAATACCTCCTCAGTTCTGTTCAAAAGATTCGGGTCCCTGTTTCCAGATGGTTTCAACCGGCTGATTGTTATGATTGTCGTATAAATAAACGGAATACACCTGTTTCACGCCGTTTTCCGTATTGGTAAGAATATGGGCGTAACGGGGCTGTCCATTTTCCGGCGTCAATTCGAAATAATAACTGCTGGGCCAGCTTTCCGCGTTGGGCTGTCCGAAACGGTCGAGAAACGCCGCCCAATTGCTGTCCGTTTGCAGGAATGCCGTCAGCTCGTCTGCGGAAAAGCTCCGGTCCATAGGGGTGAAGATATACGCACGGTCGCCGATCCGCCGGGTTTCATAATCGCCGGGGCAGTCCGCCGCTACGGTCAGTCCGTCCCCGCGCTCCAGGCTGTTCCGGAACTCCTCGTTGGCCTGGACCTTTTCCGTCATAAAAAGCACCGAGTTCACGCCCACATTCCCCTCGTCGGCCTCGTCCTTGGTGGTATAGCTGAACGCGCAATAATAGTTTACGCCCTGGCAGACCACCGGGAACGTATTGTGAACCGTCGTCGCGTTCTCCCGCCAGCCCACGTGTTTTGAAGCCCCTACGGGAGAAGTCATAACACATTCGTCCGTGGGCCCTGGATAGAGGTCGAAAAGGGCCTGGATGTCCTGGTCAAGCATCTCGCCGGCGGCCTGGGCGTTGGGGGAAAACATGGCCCGTACTGCCTCCGCGTCTCTTGCGTCCACGGCGGCGAAAAATTCGTCTATGGGGTCCTGCAAGCTCCGCCGGCTGCCGGACCAGGATTGAACCGCTCCCATAACGGCCTCCTGCGCGTCCTCCGGCAGAGATTCGAAGGCTTTCTGCACTGTCCCGCAGCCTGTCAGAAACAGGAAGGCCGTCAGAAGCAAAACCGCCTGTCTCATAGTCGCCCCTCTTTCCGGCCCTCCGTCAGATGGAGAGCATTTTTTTCCGCTCCTTGTAATCCGGCAGGTACTTCTCCAACAGCGCGTAAAAACCCGGCCCGTGGTTCTTCTCCCGGATGTGGCAGAGCTCGTGGACCACTACCAGTTCTATCGCCGGTTCCGGACATCTCATCAGGAAACAGGAAAAGCTGAGACTGTTTTTTCCACTACAGCTTCCGTAACGACGCCGGGCAGAAGTCACCCGGAAGCCTGTGGGAGTCACGCCCATTTTCGCGCTCCATCCAGCGATTTTCGGCGGCAGTTCGACTCTGGCCCGTTCCTTGAGCACGGCGATTTCGGCTTCTGTAGGCTCTGGAGGCCGTTCTGCCGCCCGTTTTCGCTGCGTCTCCAGATGGGCGGCAATCCAGTCTGTATGGGCGTTCACAAAAGCGTCAATGCGTTTCTGTGACAGACGCATGGGCGCCCGGACCAGTACCCGGCAATCCCGCGTGATCTCCAGCGCCAGGGTCTTGCGGCGGCTCCGGATCAACTCATAACCGGCCATAACTTACAGGCTGTGTTTCCGGTCCTTTGCGGTGTCGCAGTAGGCGCAGCGGTAAACGTGCTCTTCCGGGTCGCTGAGCAGGAATACCGCGTCCAGCTGTGGTTCTGAGACGGTAATGCAGCGGGGATTCTTGCAGCGGATGATGTTCACCAGCTTCTGAGGGAGTTCCAGATGCCTCTTCTCCACCAGCTCCCCGTCCCGGATGATGTTCACGGTAATATGGGCGTCGATATAACCCAGCACGTCCAGGTCCAGGTCCATGGGGGAGTCAATCTTGATGATGTCTTTCTTGCCCATATGACCGCTGCGGACGTTCTTGATGATGGCTACAGAGCAGTCCAGCCGGTCCAGATGGAGATAGCGGTAAATATCCATGCTCTTCCCGGCCTGAATGTGGTCCAGGACTACGCCGTTCTGAATGCTGTCAATATTCATAATGCCTGTCCTTTCGTTCTCATACATTGTCTTATACCTGGATATCCAGCAGTTTCAGAATCAGCGCCATCCGGATAAATTTGCCGTTTTTGACCTGCTTCCAGTAGGCGGCCCGGGGGTCCTTGTCCACCGCCACGGAAATTTCGTTCACACGGGGCAGGGGGTGGAGAATGGACAGATCTGCCTTTGCGCGCTCCAGCTTTTCCGGCGTGAGGATATAGCTGTCCTTCAGGCGGAGGTAATCCTCTTCATTGAAGAACCGTTCTCTTTGGACGCGGGTCATATAGAGGATATCCAGGTCCGGCATGACGGCTTCCAGGCTGTCGGTCTGCTTGTAGGGAATCCCCCGTTTTTTCAGGGCTTCCTCCTTGACGTACCGGGGCAGTTTCAGCTCCAGGGGGGAGATCAGCACGAAGTTCACGTCCTCATAGCGGCACAAGGCGTTGACCAATGAATGGACCGTCCGGCCAAACTTCAGGTCCCCGCAGAATCCGATGGTAAAGCCTCCCAGCCGGCCCTTCTCCCGGTGGATGGTCAGAAGGTCCGTCAGTGTCTGGGTGGGATGGTTATGCCCGCCGTCCCCCGCGTTGATGATGGGAACCTCCGTGTACTGCGCCGCGGCATAGGGAGCGCCTTCCTTCGGGTGACGCATGGCGATGATATCGGCGTAACAGCTCACCGTGTGGATGGTATCGCCTACGGTTTCCCCCTTGGCGGCAGAGCTGGAATTTGCCTCGGAGAAGCCCAGCACCGACCCGCCCAGAGCCAGCATCGCGGATTCAAAGCTGAGCCGGGTCCGGGTGGAAGGTTCAAAGAAGAGCGTGGCAAGCTGCTTGTACCGGCAGGCTTCCCGGTATTTCTCAGGATTGGCGGCGATATCCTCCGCTGTGTCGATCAGTTCGTTGATTTCCTTTACGGTCAGGTCCGTCACGTCAATGATATTTCTCGGCATAAAAAACCCCCTGTTTTTGAATTCGAAATGAGGAATGATTTGGTTTCCTGCCTTCCGCGGTTCTGGCGGAAGGGAGCGGGTCAGGCGTGAATCCAGCTTTCGTCAGAGGGATTGGCCCGGAATTTTTTCAGGCGTTCGATGTCCTCCGGCCTGATTATTCCCTCGTCGGCGGCAATCTGGCAGACGGCGTCGAAGTTGGACAGGCTGTAGTTGACCACGTTCGCGGCCGCCAGACGGTCCAGCCCCTTTTGCAGGCCGTAGGTGAAGATGGACGCAATGCCCAGCACCTCCGCTCCCGCTTCCCGGAGGGCCTCCACCACGTCGATGCAGCTTCCGCCGGTGGAAATCAGGTCCTCCACCACCACAACGCGCTGACCGGGTTCCAATTTGCCCTCAATCCGGTTCTGACGCCCGTGGTCCTTGCCGCTGGAACGGACGTAACCCATAGGCAGGCCCATCAGATGCCCGACAATCGCCGCGTGAGCAATGCCGGCGGTAGACGTGCCCATCAGGACTTCCACATTCGGATAGCGCTTGCAGATCAAATCCACCAGTCCTTCCTCCACGCGGGTCCGGACGGCGGGGGCGGTAAGGGTCAGGCGGTTGTCGCAGTAAATCGGGCTCTTGATGCCGGAGGCCCAGGTAAACGGCTGGTCCGGACGGAGAAATACCGCCCCGATGGACAGCAGGTCGTGGGCAATGGTCTGTTCGCGATTCATAGAAAACTCCTTTCAGTTCAGTCCATGGCAAAACGTTATCCCAAAAATTCCCGGCAGGCCCGCCTGTACGCCTCCACCGGGTCCGCCGCCTGGGTAATCGGACGGCCCATGACGATATAATCACAGCCGCTTTTCCCTGCCTTTTCCGGCGTCATGACCCGCTTCTGGTCGCCAACGTCCCCGCCCGCAAAACGTACCCCAGGCGTTACCGTAAAGAAGCCGTTTCCGCAGCGTTCCTTAATCTGCGCCGCTTCCAACGGGGAACAGACCACGCCGTCCAGTCCGCTCTTACTGGCGTTCTCCGCGTAGGACAGCACTGTTTCCGTCATGGGCGTTTCAATCAGCAGTTCGTTTTTCAGGGTTTCCGCGTCGGTGCTGGTCAGCTGTGTCACGGCAATCAGCAGGGGCTTTGTGCCGTCGGAACGGGTCAGGCCCTTCAGCGCCGCCTGCATCATCGCCGAACCCCCCGCCGCGTGAAGGTTCGTCATATCCACGTCCAGTTCCGACAGTACCGACATCGCCCGGCCCACCGTATTGGGGATGTCGTGAAGCTTCAGGTCCAGGAAAATCCTGTGTCCCCGGGCCTTGATTTCACGGACAATCGACGGGCCCTCCGCATAGTACAGCTCCATGCCGATTTTCACAAAGGGCTTTGCGTCCGCAGGAAACAGGTCCAGAAATTTCAGCGTTTCCTCACGGGTAGGGAAATCCAGGGCGATAATTACGTCTTTAGCCATGGTGCGCGCCTCCTGTCAGTTCAGAAATTTTATCCACGCCCAACCGTCTGCATACGCCGGGCAGGTCCTCAATGATTTTCTTGCAGGCCCAGGGGTCCCGGAGATTGGCCGCGCCGACCTCCACCGCCGACGCCCCCGCCAGCATCATCTCCGCCGCGTCCGACCCGCTGGACACCCCGCCGCAGCCGATTATAGGCAGGTCTACTGCTTCGTACACGTCCCAGACCATCCGCAGGGCCACCGGGAACACCGCAGGGCCCGAAAGTCCCCCGGTACGGTTCGCCAGCAGGGGACGCTTTGTTTTCAGATCAATCCGCATTCCAAGAAGGGTGTTAATCAGGCACAGGCCGTCTGCACCCTCGCCCGCGCAGGCTTTCGCAATCTCCGCAATGTCGGTCACGTTGGGGCTGAGCTTCATGAAAACCGGCTTCTTTGTCGCTTCCCGGACGGCCTTCGTCACCGCCGCCGCGCTCCTGGGGTCCGAGCCGAAATTCCTGCCTCCCGCGTGGACGTTGGGACAGGAGATGTTCACTTCCAGTATCGCCGCCTGTTCCACGTCCTCCAGCCTCCGGCAGTTCTCCGCGTATTCCTCCAGGGAGAAGCCGCAGATGTTGGCAATCACCGGGCCTTGGAAGAGCTTCCCGATATTGGGGACCTCCTCCGCAAGCACCGCGTCCATGCCGGGGTTTTGCAGTCCCACCGCGTTCAGCATCCCCGACGCCGTTTCCGCAATCCGGGGCTGCGGATTCCCGGGACGGGCTCCGGCGGTGGTACCCTTCCAGGAGAACGAGCCCAGGATGTTCAGGTCGTAGCACGAGCTGAATTCCCGGCCATAGCCAAAGGTCCCGGACGCGGGGATAATGGGATTTTTCAGCGTCACCCCGGCCAGCCTGACGGATAAATCTACCATACAATTTCCTCCTTCCGGAACACGGGGCCGTCCTTACAGACCCGCTTGGGACCGTTCGCCGTCTGGATGGTACAGCCCACGCAGGCCCCGAACCCGCAGGCCATCCGCGCCTCGAAGCTGAACTGTCCGCCGGTGAGCTGGGGCAGGCTGTGGACCGCTTTCAGCATGGGAGTGGGTCCGCAGGCGAGAACATAGCCGCACTCCGGCATGGCATTCAGCCCGTCGGTCACAAAGCCTTTCGTTCCCAGGCTGCCGTCCTCCGTGGCAATGACAACCGGCACGCCCAGGGCAGCAAATTCATCCACATAAACGGCGTCCTCTTTCGAACGAAACCCCAGTATCACAGTCGGGTTCTGTCCCGCCGCCTTCATCCTTTTGGCAAGCCCATACAGCGGCGCGATTCCAATACCGCCTCCTGCCAGCGCCGGATTCGGCCCTACGGTCTCCGGCGCGTAATCAAAGCCGCTGCCAAGACCGGTCAGAATGTCCAATTCCATCTCCTGCGGAAGGCGAACCAGTTCTTTTGTCCCCTCCCCGGCTTCCTTCACCAGCAGGAGCAGACGGTTTTCGGTCCAATTGCAGACAGAGACCGGCCGCCGCAGGAATTTTCCAGGCAGCAGGATGTCCACAAACTGTCCCGGCGCGGTAATCTCCGACGTATCCCCGGACAGCCCCATTTCCCAGACTCCCTCTACCACCGGGACGGACCATTCCAATGTGAATCGTACCTCTTTCATACGTCCTCCCTCCGATAGACAATCTCCCCGTTGCAGATGGTCATGGCGATCTCACCGTAAACCTCCCAGCCCTCGAACGGCGTGGCGCGGCCCATTGAGCGGAACTTCGACGGGTCCACGGTATGCTTCCGGTCCAGACGCAGAACCGTCAAATCGGCAGGCTGGCCCTCTTCGATTTCGCCGCCGGGCAGACGGAAAATCCTCCTAGGATTCACACAGAGGGCATTCAGCAGGACCTCCAGCGGGACCTTGCCGGGCTTCACCAGGGACGTGTACAGCACCGGAAAGGCACACTCCAGCCCTACGATTCCGTTCAGGCTTTCCGCAATCCCGCCGGCCTTTTCTTTCGCCGAATGGGGTGCGTGGTCCGTGGCGATGCAGTCAATGGTCCCGTCCAGCAGGCCCTCGATCAAAGCGTCACGGTCGGCGGCGGAGCGGATAGGCGGGTTCATCCGGTAACGCCCGCTGTTCTGTATAGCCAGGTCATGCAGGGTCAGATAGTGGGGTCCCGTTTCGCAGGTCACCGGCAAACCCTCCGCCTTGGCCTGCCGGATCAGCGCGACGCTCTCCTTGCTGGACACGTGACACACATGGTACTGACAGCCTGTCTCCCGTACCAGCTTCAGATCCCGTTCCACCTGCTTCCATTCGCTGGCCGGGTCGTTGCCTGTCAGACCGTAAGCCCGCGCGCAGGCCCCGTCGTGGACGCACCAGCCCTTTGCCAGCAGGCTTTCATCCTCGCAGTGGGCAGCGATGGGCCTGTCCAGCTTTTTCGCAAGCATCATGGCCTCCCGCATCAGGGCTTCGGACTGCACTCCTTTTCCGTCGTCCGAGAAGCCGGGGACCTCCGCCGCCATGGACGCAAAATCCGCCAGTTCTTCCCCCCGTTCGCCCCTTGTGATGGAACCGTAAGGGCAGACATGAACCCTTGCGTCCTTCCGGATGGCCTCCAGCTCAACGGACAGATTTTCCAGGCAGTCCGGCACTGGGTTCAGGTTCGGCATGGCGCACACCGTCGTATAGCCGCCCGCAGCAGCCGCAGCCGTACCCGTGGCCACCGTCTCCTTATAAGAAAATCCAGGCTCTCGCAGATGGACGTGTACATCAACGAAACCTGGAACAATCAAACAGTCATGCAATTCAATCACGGAAGCGTCTTCCGGAAATACAGAAACAATACGGCCCTTGGAAACGGCAGCATCCCGTCTCTCAAACCCTCCCCGCCGGAAGACGGCCGCGCCGGACAGAAT
>ERZ778514.1029-NODE-1029-length-22513-cov-8.306661_pt1 | contig 22513 bp, 15 predicted proteins | sample MGYA00510344_ERZ778514 | MGnify/ENA primary metagenome ERZ778514 (study PRJEB29527, sample SAMN07138968) | mouse gut metagenome | material: feces | host: mouse | place: China:Nanjing | collected 2016-01-25 ...
TTTATAATTTATAATTGGGGAGACAAAAGGAGCACCGAGATACATCAACATGAGTAGAAGAACGCATCAACATGAGCAAAAGAACACATCAACATGAGTAGGGACACATTCTTGTATCTGTCCGCACGCATCGAAGAGGCGTTCTGTTCAGGAGTTAAAATCTTCAATACAAATGTCTTGTTGTTTAATCTCTTTATCTGTGTTAATCCAACAAAAAACATATAACTGTTGCTGTTACGGGGCAACTCTTTTCATGGGAAGAACGCCTCTTCGATGCGTGCGGACAGATACAAGACGTGTTGTTGAACGAAGTGAAAAATGTGTCCCTACCTTTTGGAGAACAAGTTTATCATTCATCGGCAGTCATTATGAACATTAAGGAGAACACGTTTAAAGCCACCAGCCGTTACCATGAACACTAAGGAGAAACGCTTGTCATTCATCGCCCGTTATCACGAACTGACGCAATATACACGGCATGGAATCCTCCCGGTTTTTCAACTGTTTTCCAAAAGGCGGTCTTTTAGCCTCCAAAAGACGACCTTTCGGAGCATGAAAGACCATGTTTTGGACGCCAAAAGACCGCCTTTTGGAAGCTGGAAGATATCCTGCTGACTGTCAGCGAGATACAGACAATGACGGAACAACTGTCCTTTTCAAGTTTCTCACCCTGCAATTTTCTATCGGAGATGTGTCAAAAGACTCACTGCCGTCCCTTATGTCACAGTTCTCAAAGGTGAAGCCGGCAAGCCTGTACTTGTCCGATGCGCCTACGTCAAGAAACCTCCGGCAGTCCATGTCCACGCGCCTCACCGTGATGTCATTACACCGCGAAAGAGGCATGTCGGGGCGTTCCAGCATCTTGAAGAACTGTGTCCACGGGCGCACCACAAGGAAACTTCCGCAGTTTCCGGTGAGGTCTTCCACGGTGATGTGCTCATAGTGCTGCGGCGTGTCGGGGCGCATCTTGAGCCACAGCACACGGTCTGCCCTCAGCACACGGCAGCGGCGCAGCACCACATTGCTGTCGTGCAGGCTCTCACTGCCCAGCGTCAGACACCCGTGCACACGTCCGTAGGTGCAGTTCTGCACAACGATGTTCCGGCACGGGCCGTTGTCCGGATCCTTGTCGGCAAACGTTCCCTTGCCGCCTTTCAGCACCACGGCATCGTCGTTCACGCTCATGTAACATCCGTCTATCAGCACATCGTGACACGCGTCGATGTCTATGGCGTCGCTGCTCGGTGCCTTGATGCCCTCCGTAGGTGCAAAGATATGGCATCCGAGGTATCTCACGTGATGACAGCGGTACAGGTGGTTGGTCCAGAACGGGCTGTTGACAAGACGCACGTCCTGCACCGTCACGTTGCTGCTGTTGGATATATAGACAAGGCGCGGGCGCTGGGCATCCTTGTTCGTGCACTCCGGGTTCCACTTGCGGCGTATCCAGAACTCCTCCCAATAGTGTCTGCCGTTGCCGTCTATCGTCCCCTTGCCCGCTATGGTGAAGCCGTCAACGCCGTCGGCGTTTACCAGTGCGGCGAAATAAGTGCACGTCTCGCCTTCCATGCGGGTCTTCATCACCTTGAAGTCGCGTATCCGCTCACTTCCTTTCAGCACCCCGCCCTCTTCTATATAAAGATGTGTGCCCTGCCTGAAAAACAGCGAGCCGCTAAGAAACGTGCCCCGCGGGATGACCACTACCCCGCCGCCGCTCTCCGCCGCCATGTCTATAACCCGCTGCAACGCCCCGGTCTGCACCGTAGTGGAATCGCTCTTGACGCCATGTTCGGTTACGACGAACCTGCGTCCCAGTGTATCCGTATCAACCCGCAAGGTGTCCGAAAACCATGCCGGCATAACGCTGCCGTCGGGAAATGTTTCTTTCTCCGGCTGTGCCGCAGCCGTAAGCACAGCCAGCAGCAACGCCGCTACAATCCATTTGTGTCTGTTCATGAGTGTATATTCTGTATATTTAAATGTCCATCACCGACAGGAGCCGGTATCCTTCATGCCATTGCGAGAATTCATCTCACCAGCCTCATCCTGCGCCACAGCCACGACGGTATCATCCGCCACAGCCCCACGAGCAGCCTGTAGCGCCAGTCGATGATACAGACATGGCTTTTCCTCTCTATGGCACGGACGATGTGACGCGCCACCATGCCAGCGTCCATAAGCATGGGATAGCCCCTGCCGTCGCCAAGAAGAGGCGTTGCCACAAAGCCGGGACGTATGTCCGTAAAGGCTATATCGAGCCTGCGCGTTGCCGACTGCTGCTCAAGAGCCTGTATATAGACGTTCTGAAAAGCTTTTGTCGCGCTGTATGAGGGTGCGGGTCCAAGCCCCTTGACACCCGCAACAGATGAAATGACGGCGATATGTCCACGCCCGCAGCCGGCAAAATAGCGGTAGGCGGCGCCCACCATGCGCGTAAAGCCCGCGGCATTGGTGGCGACCGTCGCCATCTCCACGTCCATGTCGAGCGTCATGTTCTGCCTTCCCACGCCCGAAGCATGGAAATACAGGTCCATGCCGCCGAGCTTTTCAATGAGACAGCGGAGACGTCCGGGGGCATCGTCGTCCGTTACGTCTATTGTCATCGTCTGCACCCTGTCCGGTGCCGATGCCCTTATGTCTTCAAGTATGCCGCCCCGGCGCGCCGCAACGCCCACCTGCCACCCGCGCTCCAACAGCAGGCGGCACACCGCGAGACCTATGCCCGACGAGGCTCCCATTATAACTGCACGTTTCATATATTGCGAAAATAACAATATTTGGTGACATAAAGAAACTTTATGCGTGTTTTATGAACGTTTAAAATAAAAATCCTTATCTTTGCATAACAAGCGGGGCGCAATGACGGTTTTATGCCATTGTACTATAGCTGCCTGCCTATTTTAATTCATAAAACAATACAAAGGATATGAAAGACTTCTTCAAACAGATGTTTGCCACCATCGCCGGCATACTGGTACTTACCCTCGTCACCTGCATACTGGGCGTGATGAGCATCGTCGGAATGGTAGCATCGGGCTCTGCCACAAAGAACGTGAGCGACAACACCGTACTTGTAATCAATCTTCAGGGCGTGATGGAAGAGCGTGCCGAGGATAACATCATGGCGGAACTGACAGGACAGACGGTGCAGAACATCGGACTGGACGACATGCTGAATGCAATAGAAAAAGCCAGGAACAACGACAACATAAAGGGAATATATATCGAGGCGGGACTGTTTTCTGCCGACTCGTATGCGTCGATGCAGGCAATGCGCAGGGCACTTGCCGACTTCAGGAAGAGCGGAAAGTGGATTGTAGCATACGGCGACACGTATACGCAGGGCACATACTATCTGGCATCGGTGGCAGACAGGGTGCTGCTGAACCCGAGCGGACAGATTGACTGGCACGGACTGGCGGCACAGCCCATGTTCCTCAAGGACCTCATGGCTAAGTTCGGGGTAAAGATGCAGCTTGCAAAGGTGGGCACATACAAGAGCGCACCGGAGATGTTCACAGCCGACAAGATGAGCGAGCCGAACCGCGAACAGGTGACGGCATATATAAAAGGTATATGGGAAAACGTATGCAAGGAGGTTGCGGCAAGCCGCAAAATCAGCGTCGGGACCCTGAACACGTACGCGGACAACTTCATAACGCTTGACGACCCGAAGAACTACGTGAAGTATAAGCTGGCGGACAAGCTGGTCTATACCGACGAGATAAAGGACGAGATAAGGAAAATGATGAAGCTCGGCAAGGACGACGACATCAACACAGTGGGTCTTGCGGAGATGAAGCAGCTGAAAGGAAGCAAGGAAAAAGGCGACCAGATTGCCGTTTACTATGCCTACGGAGACATTGTCGACAGCGAGACGGGCGGAAGCCTGATGTCGCAGGGACACAAGATTGTGGGCACGAAGGTGTGCAAGGACCTCGAGAAACTTATGGAAGACGACGATGTGAAGGCTGTGGTGCTACGCGTGAATTCGGGCGGAGGCAGCGCATACGCCTCTGAACAGATATGGCACAGCGTGAAGAAGCTAAAGGAAAAGAAACCCGTGGTGGTATCCATGGGCGGCATGGCTGCATCGGGCGGATATTATATAAGCTGCGTGTCAAACTGGATTGTGGCAGAGCCTACGACGCTGACGGGAAGCATCGGCATATTCGGAATGTTCCCGGACATGAGCGGGCTGCTCACACAGAAGCTCGGCGTGAAGTTCGACGAGGTCAGGACAAACAGGCACAGCGCATTCGGCACACAGGCACGCCCGTTCAACGAAGAGGAGATGAGCTATCTCAACGCCTACATAGACCGCGGATACAACCTGTTCAGAAGCCGCGTGGCAGAAGGCAGGAAGATGAAGACGGAGAGCGTGGAGAAGCTGGCACAGGGACGTGTATGGCTGGGACAGGATGCCTACGCCAACAAGCTTGTTGACGAGCTTGGCGGACTGGACAAGGCTGTGGCAAAGGCTGCCGCACTGGCAAAGGTCAAGGAATATCACACAGCGGCTTATCCTGCAAAGGCAGACTGGCTGGAGCAGTTTATGAACAAGGCGTCGGGCAGCAGCTACATTGACAACAGCATGCGCGCCGCACTGGGCGAGTATTACGAGACGTTCATGCTCCTCAAGGACATAAACAACCAGAATGCGATACAGGCAAGGATACCTTATATAATAAAGGTGAAGTAAAAAGAAACGGCATTTGCACAAGTAAGACATGGAAGGCGACTTCATCAGAATAGACAACCGGCTGCTGCCGCTGAGCTGGCTGTACGGCATCGGGGTAAGGATAAGAAACTGGATGTTTGACATAGGCTTGAAGAAAAGCCGCAGTTTCGACATACCCGTGATATCCGTGGGCAACCTCACGGTGGGCGGCTCGGGCAAGACACCGCACGTGGAATATCTCGTGCGGCTGCTGAAGGACAAGGTGAAGGTTGCCGTGCTGAGCCGCGGATACAAGCGGAAGAGCAAGGGATACGTGCTCGCCGGAAAGCAGACGAAGATGCAGGAGATAGGCGACGAGCCTTACCAGATGAAGAACAAGTTCGGCGACATATATGTGGCAGTGGACAAAGACAGGTGTCACGGCATAGAACAGCTGACTGGAAACAAGGAGACCAACGACACGGACGTAATCCTTTTGGACGATGCGTTCCAGCACAGGCACGTCAAGCCGGGGATAAACATACTGCTCGTAGACTATCACCGCCTTATAATCTACGACAAGCTGCTGCCCGCAGGAAGGCTGCGCGAGCCGCTGTCGGGAAAAAACAGGGCAGACATCGTGATAGTGACAAAATGTCCCAAGGACATGAAACCTATGGACTTCAGGGTTATAATGAGGGCTATGAACCTGTATCCGTATCAAAAACTGTTTTTCACCACACTGAAATACGGAAGCCTGATACCAGTCTATTGCGGTGAAAAACGCAAGATGGAGAGCATCGGAAAGGATGAGAACATACTGCTGCTGACGGGCATTGCATCGCCGGAACAAATGGTGACGGACATCAGACCGTACACGGAGAACATCGTGCAGATGAACTTCCCGGATCATCACCAGTTTACTCCGAAGGACATAAACAGGATTAACGAGGAGTTTGCCGGCATGCCCTCGCCCAAAATAATAATAACGACGGAGAAGGACAACACGCGCCTGTTCGGCATGGAAGGACTGAGCGAGGAGGTGAGACACAGCATGTTCATACTGCCGGTGGAGGTCTGCTTCATGCAGGAACAGGAGGAAATGTTTAACGAAAAGATTATAGGATATGTACGAAAAAATTCAAGAAACAGCATCCTGGCTAAAGCAAAGGATGACAACAAGTCCAAAAACGGCAATCATCTTAGGAACAGGCCTGGGACAATTAGCTTCAGAAATAACTGACAAATACGAGTTCCCGTATCAGGAAATACCCAACTTCCCCGTGTCTACGGTTGAAGGACATGCCGGAAAGCTTATCTTCGGCAAGCTCGGAGGTGTGGACATAATGGCAATGGAGGGACGTTTCCACTATTACGAAGGATACAGCATGAAGGAGGTTACATTCCCCATACGCGTGATGTATGAGCTTGGCATAAAGACATTGTTTGTATCTAACGCGTCGGGAGGCATGAACCCCGAGTTTAAAATCGGCGACCTGATGATTATCACAGACCACATAAACTTCTTCCCCGAGCACCCGCTGCGCGGAAAGAACTTCCCCACCGGACCGCGTTTCCCGGACATGCACGAGACATACGACAATGCGCTCATAGCACAGGCTGACGCCATTGCCGCCGAAAAGGGCATCCGCGTGGTTCACGGAGTGTACATGGGAGTGCAGGGTCCGACGTTCGAGACACCAGCGGAATATAAGATGTATCACCGCATGGGTGCCGACGCAGTGGGCATGAGCACCGTTCCCGAGGTTATCGTTGCCCACCACTGCGGCATCAGGACTTTCGGAATAAGCATCATAACAGACCTCGGACTTGAGGACACGCCCGTAGAGGTAAGCCACGAAGAGGTGCAGGTGGCTGCAAACAAGGCACAGCCGCTGATGACGGAGATAATGAGGGAGATGATAAGGAGAGCGTAGGAATTGAAATGAAGAACGAAGAATAAAGAAAGAAGAATTTGCTACCGCCATTCAGGTATTGGATTAACATACTGTGAACGATGTGCGGCAGCAAATTCTTCATTCTTTATTCTTCATTCTTCATTTAACAAATAAAAGTAATGGAAATAGCAAAACTGGGTGAGTTCGGGCTTATAAATCATCTTACAAAAGACATAAAGCCGGGAAACGAGACGACAAAATATGGTATAGGAGACGACTGCGCCGTGCTGAACTATGCCAATAAGGAGACGCTGGTGACAAGCGACATGCTTATGGAAGGCGTGCACTTCGACCGCACTTATATAGACATGCAGCATCTGGGATACAAGGCTGCAATGGTGAACATCAGCGACATATTCGCCATGAACGGCACGCCGAGACAGATGATTGTGAACATCGCGCTGAGCAAGAGCTTCACCGTGGAGGACCTCGAGATGTTCTACACTGGTCTGCGAATTGCCTGCGACAAATGGAAAGTGGACATCGTCGGCGGCGACACCACGTCCTCGTACACGGGAATGGCTATAAGCATAACATGTATAGGTGAAGGAGACAAGGACAACACCGTATACCGCAACGGGGCAAAGGACACCGACCTGATATGCGTGTCGGGCGACCTCGGGGCGGCATACATGGGGCTCCAGCTCCTCGAACGTGAAAAGAGCGTATATTATCAGCAGGTGGACGAGGCGCGGAAAAAGAACGACCGCAAGGCACTTGAGGAACTGTCGCACTTTCAGCCGGAGTTTGCCGGCAAGGAATATCTGCTGCAACGGCAGCTGAAACCCGAAGCACGGGGAGACATCATAGAAAAGCTGAAAGCCATGAACATACGTCCGACGGCAATGATCGACATCAGCGACGGACTGAGCAGCGAGATACTGCACATCTGCAAGCAAAGCGGATGCGGCTGCCGCATATACGAAAAGAACCTGCCGATAGACTATCAGACGGCGGTAATGGCTGAAGAAATGAACATGAACGTAACCACATGCGCCTTGAACGGCGGCGAAGACTATGAGCTGCTGTTTACTGTTCCGATTGGAGACTACGCAAAGATAGAGGAGATGGAGGACGTCAGGCTAATAGGACATATAACAAAAAAGGAGCTTGGAACAATGCTCATAACACGCGACAACAACGAGTTTGAGCTGAAAGCACAGGGCTGGAACCCGCTTAAATAACAAAAAAGCAACTCTTTTTTACTTATTTTTGTTAAAAAACCGTCGGTTTCTTAATTTTATTAAGGATGTCTGACGGTTTTTCATTTTTATGTATTACTTTTGCAAACGCTAAAACGAACCAAGCGTTTAAGCGACATAAAAGGGTACGGTGCCATAGCTCAGTTGGTAGAGCAAAGGACTGAAAATCCTTGTGTCCCTGGTTCGATTCCTGGTGGCACCACTCCTCCTTTCATTAGCCCTGTCAGCCTTTAGCTGCAGGGTTTTTCTTTTATAATAGTTTTTTAATATCTTTTATTTGCCCGACACATGGCAAAAGATTATATTTGCAACTGTAAATAAACTATTTAAAATATTGTTCAAAGATGAAAAGACTTACATTGGCGGGGGTTATACTCCTGCTTTCCATTGCGTCGGCATACGCAGGTGACTATGCAAAATATTATGTCAACATGCCTGTTGAGATGCCTCATGCCACCCCACCAGCCATTCCTGACAACTCAGTAAACATAAAAGACTTTGGCGGAAAGGGTGACGGAATGACGCTGAATACCGACGCTTTCAAGAAAGCAATAAGCGCACTGGAGAAGAAGGGAGGAGGTCATGTGGTGGTTCCGGCGGGTATCTGGATGACCGGACTTATCTCGCTGAAAGACAATATGGACCTGCACATCGAGAAAAATGCCGTGATAATGGCATCGGCAGACAGGGAACTGTTTTTCAAGGAAAAAGACGGCAAGAAGGAAAGCAAGGCTACTCCGCTGATAAATGCAAGCAAACGGAAGAACATAAGCATCACCGGCGAAGGGGCAATAGACGGCAACGGTGCCCTGTGGCGTCCCGTCAAGCGGTCGAAAGTAAGCGATGTGGAATGGAAAGAGTTTCTCTACATGGGCGGCACGGTGAGCAAAGACGGACAGTTGTGGTATCCTTTTAACCTTAAAAACAATGCCAATACAGCGGAGACTGCAGAGGCACAGGAGAAACAGCGCACGCATCTGATACGCTTCACCGACTGTGAGAACGTGCTTGTTAAAGATGTGACGATACAGAACTCGCCTAAATTCCACCTCATACCGACACGCTGCAACAACGTGATAGTGGACAACGTGACAATACGCTGCCCGTGGAACGCACAGAACGGCGATGCCCTCGACATAAGCAGCTGCCGCAACGTATTGATTGTAAACAACATTATTGATGCCGGAGACGACGGCATCTGCATGAAGGCTGGTGCAGGGAAAGCTGGCATTGAATATGGTCCGTGCGAGAACCTGCTCATCGAAAACAACACGGTATATCATGCTCACGGCGGCTTTGTGATAGGCTCTGAGTTTACGGGAGGCATGAAAAACATAGTTGTACGCAACAATCTTTTCAGCGGAACGGATACCGGCCTGCGTTTCAAGAGCGGCATAGGACGCGGCGGAAAGACGGAAAACATCTTCATAAGCGACATTGTGATGACGGACATCAAGGACGAGGCTATAATCTTTGAGTGTACGTATCAGGACAAGGCAGTGGGCAAGAAGGTGTCAGAAAAGCCCACAACAGGCAAGGATGCGCCGTTCGCTCCAGACTTCAGCGACATACACATATCAAACGTAACATGCCGCAATGCAAAGACAGGCATATCCGCACACGGTCTGCCTGGGCTTAAATGCGTTCACAACATAACGATAGACAACTCCATATTTTTCTGCACGCAGAAAGACAAGGATATGGACGAGACAGCGGAACTGACAATAACAAACACGGAGTTTCACGTACAGTAAGACTTAAAGACTTATCCATATCATTTTAATAAGCCGCAAATAAAAAGGCGGGGAAAGACGTAAAAGGCAATATGCAGGCTGCTGTCATGAAGACAAAGCAGCCTGCATATTGCCTTTTATATAGACTCTGACAGTCACAGACGGGAAATAAAATCTCCGGTACGCCTGACTGTCCATATATCAAGTCCGGCTTCCAACCGTTTCAGCTTCCATCTTTCAAGATAGGAGTTAAGATATATATAATCTCCTCCCGAGTCCATCAGGTTCCTGAAATATGTCTCCACTTCATTATACCCCTCATCTGAAGCAACCGCGATATTACTTATTGCATCAGTCACAGAACTCAGGAACGGGTCAAACAACTTGTCTTCTGCCCTTAGCGCAACATACATTTCCAGTAACGGAGACAGCGCATCCACACATGTACTGCCAAAATAAAAATTGTCAGAGCGTATGGGGCATGTGTCAAGATGTGTGCATAAATATTCAAGGGCTGCAACGCTTCCGAGACGCAGCAGCAGCTTCAAAGCCTTGGCTATCCCGAAATCTCCGTACAAAAGCAGGTTTTCCTCCATGTCAGCCTGCATCATGCCACGATAGGAGACATCCTTAGAAAGCATGCCGCTGTCCCATACATAAAGGCGTTTCAGCGCCGAAAGCTCATCAATCCTGTCGAGCACAAAGACACGGGAATCAGGATATTCAACCATGGTACACAGTATGTTCTCCCACCTTCCGCCTTCATCGTTACAATCCTTTATATACGCAAACGCCCTCAGACATCCTCCACGGATGCCGTGTCTGCCGAAAAACTTGACAAAAAGCAGGTTACGGCTCATACTATGCTGCCACCCGTCATTATCAATCTCAACGTATATCGCCGCAGCAATCTCATCCACCGTGACATCCCCGCGATTTTCAATATACTCCAATATACTATGCTCCGTATTATAAAAACCGTCACCTTTTTCATATATACAGTATCCTGCCCAAGGCATAAGTCCCAGCGCTGTGTCACGGCTGACGGCAACATCACCATTAAGCAACATCTTAAAGGCACCGGCGGCGGCATCTCCTTCCACGGGAGCCCCGGAGGCAAGACGTTCAAGAAGATACTCTGCAATATTCACCAGACAACGTTTCTGCACATCGGACAACACGACACTCTCTCTTTCGTCAGGATACATATAATGAACGCCATGCTGAAACAGGAAACTATGATATACATCCATGTCCGCAACTGCACGCTCCACATCATCCATACAAAAGTCTTTGTCACCGGCAAAAATATGCCAAAAGAACCATATCACATATCTGTTAAGCCGCTCTTCCTCATCAAAAGAGAACAATGAACCTGATTTCCACAGTTCCTTCACATCATCTTTATTCTGAAGACATTTACTTTCAGCCACACTCACAACCAGCTTCACGAACTTATCATGGTCGAAGAGCAAGTCCACGTCAGCCTGCTCGCGCCTTGCAGCAAGCCTGACATAATCCTCTCTAACATGATTGGGGAACGCATTGCGAAGCTTCACATCTATCAGTCCCTGCATGCCATTACCTGCATAATCTCTCAACCAGTATAAGATATAAGCCCCTTCAGCAGTATTGCGCTCAAGTCTTTCGCTGACGCATTCTATACGCTCTTCGCTGAGCATGCGCGCCGCACAGAAAGCAAGCCCCCTTATCTGTTTGCGTTCAATGCCTTCCGCCTTCCCCGTAAGAACATCTTCCAACTGCCCATACAGTTTCCCAAAGAACTCATCATCAGCCTCTGCTTTCCTGAAATAGCCTGCAAACAAATCAACAGCATCCGCACACCTGGCATCAAAGAAATATTTATCGCAACCCAGCATGGCACCACATACGGACTCAGCCGCACCGCTATCGCAGCCATATCCGGAAGCCAATCCAGAAAGGACTGCATCAAGAACGCCTATCAGATCATCACGGTCGGAAGTGTACTGATAATCATGCTCGCGCAGCAACGTGGCAACATGTGATACGACCTTTAGCAGGTTATCTCTCTCCGCCACCGACTTATAGGCATCATACAGTCCGTCACGGCTCACGGCATAACGCACACCGTCCTTGGAATAATTGTTCACCACACTGTCTTTAGACAGGATATAGTCAATATACCTGTCGGAAAGACCAGCCCTGTTGACAGCCGATATAAACCCGGAAACAACGTATGCACTGTCGCTGTCGCCGATAACAGTCCTGATACGCGCCACATCTGCCGCATTGACGAACGCCCTATTCTCAAAAGGCAGCATGACATACATAAACCTGTCACCGGTGTCCAACGAACGTCCAAGGATGTCAAACAGCGTCTCGCGTAACGAGCAGACAAGCCGGGGATTATCGTACAGCGCATCCCAATCGATAAACTTGGCACACCACAACAGATTTACAGCAGGTGTATTTATGTCTTTCACCTCTTTTAACCCGGCAAAAAGAAACTCTGCCGATGCCACGGAGAACCCGAAATCCATAAGCCGGCAGAAAGGATAGTCGCTTCCGTGACCTATACGCAGGCATTTCTTGTTATAGTCACCGGTCATCATCATGAACAGTTCCGAGCGCCTTCCGGCATCCATGGTCCTCTTGTCTATAAAAAGTATCATCTCCTTGTTGGACGACACTATCCACTCAAGCACCTCGCCGAACATGGCATCATGCCCCCTTATCCGTGAAATATAGAGTGCCACGGAGTTGTACCATGTATCCCTTATACGGTCCGTACCGGGATAGCAACATATATTCTTTATGCTCTCAAGAGTTGTCATACGGCACATCACCACCGCAACAAAATACTCCTTGAACGAGTTATGCACAAAACGGTATTTACCGTCGCCCTGCTCAAGCAATCCTGAATGTAACACAAGGTTCCACCCGCGGTCATCACATCCGAGCATTGAAACTGCATCATTTCCGGTCACGGAATTAGCCCCGAGCAACTGCATCCCCACGGCGAGCTTCTCAAGAAGCCGCCGCCCGTCACGCTGCATGTCATAACGGTATCCGAGCCGCTTGTCCTCCTCACAGGCAAGTTTCTTGTTTATTACAAACTCATAAAGCGCATTCTTGTCCGACGGTATCATGCCGTAAGACTTATAGAAGTATACAAGAGCAGACAGGAAGAAAGGGATGCGTATAAACTCATACAGGCTGTCCTTTTCTATATAAGGAATAAGTCCGGAAGCCCCCTTGTCACGCATAAATGTCCTTGCCTGTTCCAGGGATACATCGTCAAGTGCAATCCTCCTAAAGCCGTCAAGCCCCATCTCTCCCTTAAAGTTCGACCTGCACGACAATATGATGCGCAGATGAGGATAAAAGCATGCATACCCGGCAATGTCACGAAACAGGCTGTTACGTTCGTTCCCGTCAAACCGCTCGTCAAGCGCATCTATCAGCAGCACCGTTTCTTTCTGTCTGTCCGGCGCGAGCTTCGGCAGCATATCGACGAGGTTGCTGCATGTACGCACCTCATAAAGCACAGGATTGAACATTCCGTCCTGTTGCAGTTCGTATGCAAGATGATACAGTTCAGTGGTCTTCCCCGCATGTGCCTCGGCAAGAATAACACCCCGCAGGCTGTCACTGTCCGTAACACCGGCTACAAATTCGGCAAGCGTAAAAGGTCTGTATCTGTCCGGATTTGCAAATCTGTCTGCCATGCATCCGTCGTCATACATCCAGGAACATGTGCGCGGCATGTATCCGGGAACTTCCGAAAACTCTTTTATGCCTCCCGTCACATTTACAGCCTCACTTACACTGCATTCCATATCACGTATGTCACCGGCGATACTGATTATGTCATCCTGTTTGGCAGCAATATCACGGACCTTGTCTGACAAAGTTTCCAACTGAAGACTATTCAACAACGGGCATGTCGAGCTATCATTCTTCATCTCATCATATAACAGCCGGCACAGTTCTCCCAAGACTCTGCCGCCCATGTCTGTCCCGTCTTTAAGATATTCCGAAAGTTTCTCCAGCGTATCTATGCGGCTGCCGGCATAAAGACGCCTCAGCCTCCTGTCCCTGGTCCATTTCTTCAACGAACGCCTGTAAACGCGTTCAATATCACTCCGTCTTACCTTATTTAACACCTTGTCTGCCACATCTCCTGTCACCTTGTCTTTCAAGGCATCGGCAATTTTCACTATTATTGTTGTAAAAGGTTCCATGGATATCGCCAATATATAAAGTCCTGACACAAAATTAACATAAACTTGATATAAGACCAAACCTGCCACGTGTTTTTTGCAGACTGCCTCCTCCTACGCTGAAAAACAACCATTAAAACACAGGACCTGACCTTTCACATTGCAAAAGACCGCCTTTTGGCTTTCAAGAGGTCATCTTTTAGACGCTAAAAGGCGGTCTTTTGCAACGTGAAAGGTATCATCCTGACTGTCAGCACATTATAGCGGTCAGAAAGAACAGGGCATTCCGAATGTAAAAACATGGGCACATCAGTGTTAATAAAAGACCGTCTTTGCTTTGCAATTAGCATAAGTTGCTGTAACTTTGCAGTCCGGTTGGATTTAGAATAACAATATTATATGGAACAGCAGAAGAAAGAACTTTTTCAGGAAGTGAACGAGGGATATACAATGGCAGAAGCCATGGCAGAGGCGAAACGGTGTCTTAACTGCAAGGTACCACAGTGTCGCAAAGGCTGCCCCATAAGTCAGGACATACCGGACTGGATACATGAGCTGTCCATGGGCAACATGGGCAATGCCATGAAAATAATAAACGGCAAGAGCAACCTGCCTGCCGTGTGCGGACGGGTGTGCCCTCATGAGAAGCAGTGTGAGGGTCACTGCGTGCTGGCAAAGAAAGGACAGGGCATACATGTGGGCAAGCTTGAGAGGTTCATAGCCGACTTTGACGGAGAAATGGGACTTATCCGCGACAATCTCCAGCCAAAGACACGCGGACGCATAGCCGTAATCGGCTCTGGACCGGCGGGACTGTCCATAGCGGGAGACCTCGCCCGGAAAGGCTTCAACGTAGAGATATTCGAAATGGAGCCGGAACCTGGCGGAGTGCTCATGTTCGGCATACCGGAATATCGTCTGCCCAAGGAAATTGTCCACAGGGAGATAAAAAAGATTGAGGAACTGGGCGTGATATTCCACTGCAACACCACTGTCGGAACATCACTGAACATAGACCAGCTGTTTGGAATGGGCTTCGATGCCATCTTCATCGGCACCGGCACGGTTAAGCCGAAGAAGCTGGACATTCCCGGACGTAACCTCAAGGGTGTAAGGCAGGCTGTTTATTTCCTGCGCAAGGTAAGCCTGTACAACGAAGGCAACATCAGCCGCGAGGACGTTCCCGTGCAGGAAGGCGACCGCGTATTCGTCATCGGCTGCGGAAACACGGCAATGGACGGGGCACGCACGGCAATACGCATGGGCGCAAAGAGCGTGGAGGTAATCTACCACCGCACAATAGACCGTATGAGCGCACTGCGTTCGGAGTATGACGAGGCTGTTGAAGAGGGAGTAAAATTCAATTGGGAATCGAGCATCGTTGAGATACACGACGACAACGGCACGTTGAACGAGGTCGTCATAGAGCACGACGGCAAGCGGAGAACAGAGAAGGCAGACAAGGTTCTCATGGCAGTAGGCTCGGTTCCGGCGAGCCGTATCGTATCTACGACAAAGGGCATCGGTGTAGACGAGCGCGGATATATACTTACGCGTGACGTTCCCTACGGCATGACAACACGCAAGGGCGTCTTTGCCGGCGGCGACGTGGTAAACCGTCCGTCCACCGTTGTACTTGCCATGCAGGATGCCAAGCTCGTCGCAGACGGCATTGCACAATACGTGGACGCCATAAAGCTGCTTGAGACAATAAACACCCCGGCTGTATAAAGACAAGAGGAGAGGAGGGGTATCGGAACATATTAGCCAAGCCTTATTAACAAGCTGGGCTTGCGAAGTCATGTCATGGCAAGGACATATACACGGAAACGGACATTTCCGTCAAGCCCGACAACCAACGCAAAGGTTCCCATACCCCCTCTTCTCAAATGCGGGCTATCCGCGGTCTCTCGTCTCATTGTCGCGTGTCATCTCTCTCGCAGCATCGCGCACTTCCTTTTCAGTAGGATTTTCGCCATCGGTTATCACCTGCTGAACAGGCAGTCCTGCATCCATATACGCCTGTTCTTTTTCCGTTCTCTTTCTTGAATAGTCCATAAGTTATCCTTTCCTTGTTAGTTAGACATTATATGTTACGGGAATTTGAAGTTTGTACCGCAAATCCGGAACATGCCGCTAATTTACTAAAAAAGATACCTCCTGTATCAATCCTCTGCCGGTTTATAAGTCTTTTTCCGTTTTTTTAGAATCCATATCATGTTGTTAAAAACAACAAAGGTCCCTCAGTTTACAGGCAAGATTTAATTACTGACAAGACACAACGTTGCAGGATAGCCACAAATTAAGAACCTTCATAGAATGACATAAACACATCACATTATCAATTTATATTGAAAATATTTTGGAATATCGTGGATTTTACCTATTTTTACACGTCATAACCTTGCTGAAAGCCCTATAAAGGGGCTGGGCGGGTGTGATACATATACATAATAGAAGCGTTACTGTACGCTTTGGTTTTGACTGTATAGAATCTCGCAAATTCAACGGATTGTCAATAACAAAGCAACGGGAACGCCACATGGGGTGTATTATTCTTGCCTTTATCATACTCTTGGCTCTTTGCCAAGGGGCTATACAGGCTATATATACATCATCGTGGGGCTTTCAGCGTTGCTCGTTCCGACAATCCGGGCAATGCGAGAGCCCTTATACAGTGGGACGAGTGGCAGGACTGGCTCCACGTTTTTTATTTGTATATGCTCCATAAACAATTTTTCACTGCCTTTCGGAGGCAATGGCAACAAGCAACTCTACAAAATGAATACTTTTAGAAAAAACTGTCTTTCTGCCATTCTCCTGGTAATGGCTACGGTGTGCCACGCCGCCACAATTTACCCCTATAACAAAAATGTATGCACGCTATATGTTCCGGAAGGGACGGTCGATTTGTACAAAGCCGCCGACCAGTGGAAGGACTTTCTTAATATATCGGGAATTGCAACCGGCATCAAAGGGGTGAATGACGATACCGGCAGATCAGACGTAACAGGATATTACAACAGCAACGGGTGCAATCTTAATAAGCCTGTCAGAGGTCTGAGCATCATCCGGTATGCCGACGGAACAGTACGGAAGGTCATAACTAAATAACACACGCCTGTCACAGTTACAAACCATTCGAATAATACTTCAATGCCAATAATGCAAAGGGTTATGACCTGACGATATGTCTCCGGTCATAACCCTTTGCCGTTAATCTATGTAGACAGAATATAACAGACATGCTTAAGGCATGTTCAGGCATGATATTCTGCCGCCTTTTCAGAACTGCTCCAGTATCTCTATGCGCTTCTCCGTATCGGGGTGTGTACTGAAGAGAGAGCTGAAGAAGCTCATCATTCCCTGCGAGAAGCCTTGCGGATGGACTATGAAGAGCTGTGCGATGTCATCACGGTTGACATGCGAAAGTCCCGGATTGCCTGATATCTTGCGCAGGGCGGAGGCAAGGGCGTGCGGGTTGCCGCACAGCTCGGCACCGCCGGCATCTGCCATGTACTCACGCTTACGGGATATGGCGAAGCGTGTAAGCAGCGTGAAGAAATAGGCTATCGCGCAACAAACGGCACCGATGAGCAGCACCACGACTATCCCGAGCCCGTTGTTCTTCTCACTGTCACGGCTGCGCCCGCCGCCTCCGAACCACATCATGTTGTACATCATGCGCACCACAAGGCTCATGACAGTGGAAACTATGCCCACGAAGATGATGCTCGTGATGAGCAGACGCGTGTCGCGATTGCGTATATGCGTAAGCTCATGGGCTATGACGCCCTCAAGCTCGTCGTCGTTGAGCAGGCGGAGCAGTCCGGTTGTCACCGTAACCGTATAGCTGTTCTTGTCTATTCCGCTGGCAAAGGCGTTCAGCTGCGGGTCGTCCACCACGTTTATCTTGGGCATGTCCATGTTGCATGCCATGCAGAGGTTCTCCACGATATTGTACACACGCGGATTTTCACGACGCTCCAAAGGGCGTGCCCCCGTGGCGTTACGCACCATTGACGTATTGGCAAAGTAAGCTATTACGAACCACACGCCTACTCCTACGAGCACGTAAGGAACGGATGACACGAAATAATAGTTGACGGTCTCTGCATCAAGCTGATGAACTACCTCGCCGTACTCGTTGTAATACCCGTTACCGAAGTAATTCACCAGCGCAAGAAACACCCATATCATACCGAGCATGATGCACGGAAACAGCAGAAGCAGCAACACGCTGAGCATGTTGTTACGCCTAACCTGGGTGTACATTCCTACATATTTCATCAGCGCAAGGGATTAGAATTTTATCTCAGGTGCCTTGTCCATAGCGGCACGCTCTTCCTGCGGTATTTCGAACATCGGCTCCTTTCCGAAGCCGAACATGCCTGCGAAAATGTTCGACGGGAATGTCTGCACGGCATTGTTGAGCTCGCGCGTTGTCGAATTGAAGAAGCGGCGGGTTGCCGCAAGCTTGTTCTCCACGTCCGAAATCTCGCCCTGCAACTGAAGGAAGTTCTGGTTTGCCTTCAGGTCGGGATAAGCCTCAAGCGATATCTTCAGTCCCGAGAGGGCACTGCTGAGCGCATTTTCCGCCTGTATCTTGTCGTTTATCGATGTGGCACCCATTGCCGCCGAGCGTGCCTCGGTCACTCTCATGAGCACTTCCTTCTCGTGCGAGGCATAGCCTTTCACCGTTGCAACGAGCTGCGGGATGAGGTCATGGCGCTGTTTCAGCTGCACGTCGATGTTTGCAAAGGCATTCTCGCGGTTGTTCCTGAGCCGTACAAGATTGTTGTAGATACTCACTCCCCACAATACAAGGAGCACAACCACCACTAAAATGATAATAACTGTTGTTGACATAATTCTGATAATTAAATTGTTTCTATGATTAATACTACAAAAATAATGCTAAAGTATGCAAGGCAACGAACATTTTAAGAATTATTTCAGATTTCAATCTTATTGTTACAATCCGCAGACGGCATGTCCATTGCATTGCCGACAGACGGGACGCATCTGTCACAATGCTACCAAGACAATGCCTTGGCATGTCAGATTGTCATTTCAAAAAGTCTCACCCGTTTCATCAAAACAGACAAGCCGCAGAACGCTCACGGCACTTCCGCACCGCAAAACAAGCCCATTTGCATGCCATATATGCCTGCTTTACTGCATAAAATGCGCCATTTTAGGATGCGAAATGCGCCATATTGCACTGCAAAAAGCCTTGTATTGCATCCTAAAAGGGCACCTTTTACGGTCCGGACGTGCGTTTTCCGGCATAAAAAGTGTCATTTTTCGTGCACACATTGTGTATTCCGCGCATAACAACCTGTCACACACACACCATTACGGTTGCACACATTTCCTTGCGGTTTTTGCGGCCGTCCTGCTTTTATTTTCAAACATCGCCCGTATTGGAGGGGTTCGGAAAATCAGGAAGAAAGGGAATTGGCACAAACGGCTGCAATATGAAAATGCAAGCCTCCGGCAGGCGTATGTATGCCGGATTGCCGCCATCGGGACGGCTATTTGCAAAAAAATAAAAAAATATCGCAAACATCCTATAACAAAAGTACATGCACATACGTTCTTAATATATAAAAAACACATTTTATCGAAAACATGAAAAAACAATTACTCACTACATTATTGGCTATTGTAGCGCTGGTAATGAATGCGCAGAACGATGTGCAGACGCATCGCAAGTATCTTAGCGGACGCGGATATGACGACATGGTGCAATGGGATTTCTATTGCACCGGTGGAAACAATTCGGGGAAATGGACGAAAATCGGCGTACCGTCGTGCTGGGAACTGCAAGGGTTCGGAACATACCAGTACGGTATGAAGTTCTACGGCAAGGCTTTTCCCGACGGCATAGCCGACGAGAAAGGCATGTACAAATATGAGTTTACGCTGCCCAAAGAGTGGGCTAACCATCATATAGACCTTGTATTCGAGGCTTCGATGACAGACACGGAGGTGAAGATAAACAAGCGCAAGGCAGGCTCCATGCACCAGGGAGCATTCTACCGCATAACATACGACGTGACCGACCGCGTGTTCTTCGGCGACAAGAAGAACCTTCTTGAGGTCACGGTCAGCAAGGAGAGCACCAATGCAGGCGTGAACCTGTCGGAAAGGCGTGCCGACTACTGGAACTTCGGAGGCATTTTCCGCCCCGTGTTCATCGTATGCAAACCGGCTATAAACATTGAGCGTACAGCCATAGATGCCAAGGCTGACGGCACATTCAGCGCATACGTGCTGACTAACCACACGCTCGACGGAGCCAAGGTGCGCACAACCATATCCGACATGGCAGGCAGGAAGGTTGCCGAGAACACAACGGCAATAAGAAACGGCAGCGACCACGCCGACGTTTCTTTCAAGGTGAACAACCCCAAGTTGTGGAGCGCCGAGACACCCAACCGCTATCAGGTGTCTTTCGCACTGCTTGACAACAGCGGCAAGACACTTCACATAGAGAAGGACAAGTTCGGCTTCCGCACGATAGAGGTGCGCGAGCACGACGGTCTGTACATCAACGGCAAGAAGGTGAACATACGCGGCGTAAACCGCCACAGCTTCTGGCCCGAGAGCGGACGCACTCTCAGCAACAAGCTGAACATCGACGACGTGAAGATGATAAAGAGCATGAACATGAACGCCGTGCGCTCATCCCACTATCCTGCCGACCCCGAGTTCTACGATGCCTGCGACAGCCTCGGACTGTATGCCATGAGCGAGCTGAGCGGCTGGCACGGACATCATGAGACAATAAACGGTCAGAAGCTGATACGAGAAATGGTGACGCGCGATGTAAACCACCCGTCCATAATATGGTGGAGCAACGGAAACGAGAAGGGCTGGAACGACGAGCTGAACGGCGACTTCCACAAGTGGGACATACAGAAGCGCCCCGTGCTTCACCCGCAGGGCAACTTCGGCGGCTTCGAGACAATGCACTACCGTTCTTACGGTGAGAGCGAGGAATACATGCGCAAGCCCGAGATATTCATGCCCACCGAGTTTCTGCATGCGCTCTATGACGGAGGCGCAGGCGCAGGACTTTACGACTACTGGAAACTCATGCGCTCATGGCAGCGCTGTGCCGGAGGCTTTATCTGGGCGTATGCCGACGAAGGTGTTGTACGGACGGACATGAACGGCATGATAGACAACGTCGGCAACTACGGCGCTGACGGCATCGTAGGTCCGCATCACGAGAAAGAGGGAAGCTACTATACGGTAAAGCAGATTTGGTGTCCCGTACAGGTAACGCTTAAAGGAATTAATGAAAGCCTGCTCGACAGCAAGGGCGGATACACACAGGCATGCAACCCGGCGGCAGTGGACGGCAGCCGCATTATCGTGGAAAACAGGTACGACTTCCTCACTCTCAAAGGTGTCAGGTTCGACTGCTCGTACGTGAAATACGAAGGAACGGAGACAAAGACAATAAAGTCGAAGACTATAAACGGTGCAGACATCGCCCCCGGACAGACGGGAGAGATTGCCGTTGCAGACGTTCCGGCAGATGCAGAGGCGCTGGTTGTAAAGGCTACCGACCAGTATGACGAGGAACTTTACACATGGGCGTTCAAGCTGAAGGACACGCGGACGGACATGACCGTGAAGAGGGAGAACCGCATGCGCAAGCCGCGCCCGTCGTACAGCAACGGTGTGGTTACGGCAGACAACACAACATACACGTTCTCTACCGAAGACGGAACGCTCAGGAGCGTGACAGTTGACGGAAAGGAGATAAAGTTCGGCAACGGACCCAAGTTCTTTGCATACCGCCGTGCCGACCGCTCGTGGGACCAGTTCTACAATCACGACGACCCGCAGGCTGAGAAAAAGAAGACCACCTACACCGAATATCCCGACTTCGGCACCTTCTCCGGCATAACAGCCACAGAGGGAGCGAACGACACGCTTGTCGTAACGGCGACATACGACCTCGGTTCTCTGCAAAAGGCAGAATGGCACATAGCCCCCAACGGAACGGCACGCCTTATATATAAATATGTGTTCAACGGCGTTGTAGACCTCATGGGCGTCAAGTTCGACTTCCCCGAGGAGCACATGCTGCGCAAGCAGTGGCTCGGCTGCGGTCCTTACCGCGTATGGAAGAACCGCCTCCACGGTCCTCAGCTCGGCATCTGGAGCAACGAATACAACGACCCCGTGCCGGGCGAGAGCTTCCTCTATCCCGAATTCAAGGGCTATTTCGCCGGCGTACAGTGGATGAAGCTTGAGTCCAAGCTCGGCACGGTTACCCTTCAGCCCGGCACAGACCGTGACTACATCGGTGTCTACCAGCCGCGCGACGGCCGCGACCAACTTCTCTACACTCTGCCCGAAACAGGCATAAGCATAATGCAGGTAATACCTGGCGTGCGCAACAAGGTCAACACCACCGACCTCAACGGCCCGTCGGCACAGGCGGTATGGGCAAACGGAGAATATACAGGCGAAGTGAAACTGAGCTTTGACAACTGATGACAGACACATAAGAACAATCCCCGTGAAGGTTTTATACCAAACTTTCACGGGGATTGTTCTTTTATTATTACAAACCTTACGATAACGGGCCGTGTCTACATAGCGGCTTTATTAACATTGCAATCTTTCATCGTCTTGCATCCGGAACAAGACCTATTATAAAAGATAAAGCCCGCTGAAATCCAGCGGGCTTTATCTTTCAAGAGCGGAGAGAGAGGCTCTCGAACTTATA
>ERZ778514.1034-NODE-1034-length-22430-cov-6.792939_pt1 | contig 22430 bp, 22 predicted proteins | sample MGYA00510344_ERZ778514 | MGnify/ENA primary metagenome ERZ778514 (study PRJEB29527, sample SAMN07138968) | mouse gut metagenome | material: feces | host: mouse | place: China:Nanjing | collected 2016-01-25 ...
TATTCTCATAAGAGAGTCTTCCTGAGGCGAAAATCGCCTAACTTAATGACATTGCAGAAGTGTATTGTTTTTTTCTTTCTGTATGTTTCAAAGAACCGGAAAACAACGCTGGATTTCCAAAAAATACCTATGAAAACAGCAATTTTCCAAAGAAAAAAACAGGAAACAGGAAAAATGTGTAAAGGATGCTTCCCAGTGTATAAATGAAGCCGCGAAAGACCGGAAACCGCGTTTTGAACCCTTGAAAAAGCTCTATATAATGGGCTCATCATTCAAGGAAAGGAGAAAGACAATGAATACTGAAACGATCGCCATGACCCTGATCGCTCATTCCGGAGATGCAAGAACATTTGCGTTTCAGGCACTCCAGTACGCGAAAAAAAACGATCCCGAAAAAGCACGACAGATGATGGAACAAAGCGGACAGGCGCTGCTCGAAGCGCATCAGGCTCAGACCGCTCTGCTCAGCGCCGAAGCGGACGGCCAAAACCCCGAGATCAATGTTCTGCTCATTCATGCCCAGGATCATCTGATGACCAGCATGCTTGCCCAGGAAATGATCGGCGAAATGATGGAAATGTATGAACAATTCAACACACACGACAAGGAGGAGGAACAATGAAAATACTACTGGCATGCGGAGCTGGCCTCTCTACCAGCATATTGATGAAAAAAATGGAAAAATACTGTCGCGAAACAGGAGAAGAGCTCGAAATTCAGGCCGTACCGATCGGCGACGTGGTGCAGAATCCGGAAATCTATCAGAAAGAATACAACTGTGTATTGATCGGCCCGCAGGTATCCTATCGGCTCGATGAACTGAAGAAAACGATGGCTATTCCTGTCGAGGCGATCCCGTCGCTCGACTACGCGATCGGCAATGCCGCCAATGTCATGAAAATGGCCCATAAGATCACAGGAAAATAACGAATATCAGGAGGTAACAGAAAGTGAATAATAAAATGGAAAAATTCGCGAACAGCGGATTGATAAAAACGATGCAGGAACTCAGCCTGAAGCTCTCTCGAAGTCCGGCCTTTTCCACCATCAGCCAGGGCATGGGAGGCACAATGGGACTCATCATGATCGGCGCTGTTGTGCAGATCCTCTGCGCTCTTGGCCAAATGGCATTTGGCTGGAGCCCCGGCCATCCCATCTATGATGTGCTTTACATGCCGTATGAGCTGACCATGGGGCTGCTCGGCCTGTTCATGGCCTTTACCCTTGCTTACAGTTATGCCAGACGACTGGGTGTCAATGCGCAGATCCAGTCCGGATTTACTTCGATCGTATGTTTTATCCTGATCTGCTCTCCTCTGGTCTCAGCCACCAGCAGCAATGGAATCACGATCCGGGCCATCAATGTTTCAGCTCTGGGAGCCAACGGAATATTCTGCGCCATCCTGATCGGGCTGCTTTCTGTACGGATCAGCAAATTTGCGATCGATCACAACTGGATCATCCGGATGCCGGATGTCGTTCCGGAAGGCATCTTGAACAGCTTTAATTCGATCATACCTTCCGGTCTCAATATCCTTTTATGGTACGGACTCTCTCTGATCATATTCCGGTTTACAAACGGAGCCATGACGCTCGGCACACTGATCACCACGATCATTGCCACACCGCTGACCTATTTCGTATCCCCACTAGGAATGGTCGTGATCATGCTCCTGTTCAGCTTGAGCTGGTTTTTCGGGATCCATGGCGGAAGTATCGTATTCACTGCAATCATGCCGATCTATATTGCCGCATATGCCACCAATGCCGAACTGGCTGCTGCCGGAAAACCGCTTGTATTCAATGCCGTCTTTCTGTACGGAGGCGCTACGCTCCTGGGCGGTTCAGGAAACACGTTTCCATTATGTGTCATGGGACTTCGTTCAAAATCGGAACAGATCCGCGCTGTTGCCAAAGCAAGCTTCGTGCCCGGGCTGTTCAACATCAATGAACCGGTAATCTTCGGTTTTCCGATCATGTACAATCCTGTCCTGCTTATTCCTTTTGCGCTGAACTCGCTGATCGTGATGGCATTGATGTTCATGGCCTGGCAGTTCCAGTGGATCGGACTGCCAAAAGTACTCATCATGACAACACTGCCAATCGGCATACAGCAGTTTATGTCCACGCTGGACTGGAAAAACATCGTATTCTGCTTTCTGATGTTCCCGCTCGTATACGCTATTTACTATCCGTTCTTTAAAATTTATGAAAAGCAGTGTCTGGAAAAAGAAGAAGCAGAGGCTGCCGCTCTGGCAGAGGAAAGACAATAGAGGAGAGAGATAATGAGTTTTCCAAAAAATTTTTTATGGGGCGGAGCCACCGCCGCCAATCAGTGCGAAGGAGCCTGGGATATCCAAGGAAAAGGAATGACAGTATCGGATGTGAATACAGGCGGTACAGTGAATGAACCCCGGTTCACGACCTATGTCACAAAAGAAGGCATGCCTGGCAAAGCCACGATGTTCGAGCCGATCCCGGAAGGATCCAAAAGAGCAGTACTGGACGGATATTATTATCCGTATCATGACGGGATCGATTTTTATCATCGTTATAAAGAAGATATTGCTCTGTTTGCACAAATGGGCTTTAAAATATTCCGGATGTCGATCTCGTGGGCACGGATCTTTCCAAAAGGCATCGAAGCACAACCGGATCGCAACGGCCTGACATTTTACCGTCACGTGTTCGAAGAGCTGAAAAAATATCATATAGAGCCGCTCGTTACGATCTTTCACTACGATCTGCCGGTTTATCTGGAAGAGGAAATGGGAGGATGGCTCAACCGGGAACTGATCGACTGCTATGAAAAATATGCCCGGGTCCTGTTCGAGGAATATAAAGGTCTCGTTAAATACTGGCTGACTTTTAACGAAATCAACAGCGCCCTCATGATCCCTGCCTTTATGCCCGATTGTCCGCCATCCCGTGTGCGCGACGCCCTGCAGATCCTGCATCATCAGTTTGTTGCGAGCGCGCGGGCAGTACGCGCAGCCCATGAAATCGATCTGTCCATGCAGGTCGGGGCCATGCTGGCAGGCGGGTGCACCTATCCATTGACCTGCGATCCGCAGGATGTGCTCCTGGCACAGAAACAGCAGCAGGATGATTTCTATTACTGCAGCGATACGATGGTTCGCGGCGAATATCCGTATTTTGCACAGCGGCTGTGGAAAGAATGGGATGCGCACATCGAGATGGCAGAGCAGGATCCTGCCGATCTGAAACAAGGGACAGTCGATATGATCACATTCTCCTATTATTCCTCATCCTGTGCTTCGGCCGATCCGAATGCACAAAGATCCCGGGGAAATTTTACGAGAGGAGCAAAAAATCCGTATTTGCGATGCAGCGAATGGGGATGGAGCATAGACCCCAAAGGACTACAGTACTTCCTGAATGAAATATACGCACGTTATCAACTGCCGGTCATGGTCGTTGAAAACGGATTAGGCGCGGCGGATACGCTCGAAGAAGATCATACGATCCATGACCCGTACCGGATCGCTTATACAAGAGAACACATCAAGGCAATGGAACAGGCTGTTGCGGATGGTGTCGATCTGCGAGCCTACACGTACTGGGGCTGTATTGATCTGGTCAGCGCCTCGACCGGAGAAATGAAAAAAAGATACGGATTTATTTATGTGGACAAAAACGATGACGGATCCGGCTCTTTCGAACGATATAAAAAAGATTCGTTTTACTGGTACAAAAAGGTCATCGGATCCAATGGAGACGATCTTGATTAAAGCGGAAGGATTCTTTCGCTTTTGTTTTACAGACAGCTCAGAATTGATGAGTTAATTATAACATTTGAACAGTAAATGATATAATTTTCGTATATGGAGGGAATATTATGAAGCGGATCCGCGAAAAAGTGCTCGAATATATGCGTACACAGGAATCATCAGGAGATACATGGTATACGACCCAGGAACTTTCCGAAGCGCTGACTATGCAGAGGACAAATTTGAGCCGGATCCTCAATGAACTTGTAAAAGAAAAACTGGTCAGGAAAACGAATGGCAGACCTGTATATTATGCGCTTGAAAAGGAACGGGAACAATCCTGTTTCCGGGCTATGATCGGATGCGATGGCAGCCTGAAACAAGCTGTACAGATGCTCAAAGCAGCTATTTTGTATCCTGGCCATCCGATGCCGGTCCTGATCAAAGGCGAAGACGGGTCCGGGAAAAGCATGCTGGCACAGCTCATCTATGAATTCGCCTGCGAACAAAATATCATCGCTGAAAATGCGCCTTTTGTTAAAATAAACAGCCGGTATCTGGTGGAGGAATCGCTGGAAAGCGTGCAGAAGGCGTTTTTTTGCCAATCGACTGGCGCAATGGACAGAGCAGCAGGCGGGGTACTGTTCGTGGATCATATCAACCGGCTTGCCTATACGATCCAGAATGAACTTCTTGATTATGTGGAAAAAGCCCAGAAAGAGCACGGAAACGTGATCCTTGTCTATTCGATCGATGATCTGCAGAACGCAGACTGCTGCCGCCTGTATACTTCAAAATTTTCAGCTTGTGTGGATCTGCCTTCGCTTGCTTCCAGACCTTTAAAGGAAAGACGGCAGCTGATCGATTTGTTTTTGAAAAATGAGGCAGCCTGCATTCATAAAACGATCCGGATCCGTTCCGAAGTGCTCCATTGCCTCATGCTGTATCCAGGCCGGTTCGAGGTCCGCCAGCTTCAGGCAGATATCCGGCTGGGATGCGCGAATGGATATGCACGCAGCCGCGATAAAGAGGAGACGCAGATCGAACTGCACGTTCATGATTTTCCCGGATATGTACGCAAAGGGCTTCTTTCGTGGCAGACATGCCGTGTCGATCTGGAAAAGCTGGTCGAAGAACATAGTATATACAGCTTTACTTCCGAAGGAGTCAGCGTATGTGCGGATGAAAGAGTTCCTGCGCTTTCGGACAAGCTATACTGCCGCAGCGATCCGGACAAAGACGAACAGGAAGGAAACGAAACGAGCGGCGGGGCGATCATGCAGATCGTTGAGGCACAGATGGAGCATGATTTCCGGCAGATTCAATGCGGCCAGGAAGAAAAGAAGCTGAGCAGGGAGCGGATGGCTAAGCTCGTAGACGAGAAACTGATTGTCTGTGTCGAGACATTTTTGAATGAAGCTTCTGTTTGTCTGGATCGGATCTATGCCACATCGGTTTTTTATGCGCTTTGTCTTCATCTATCGGCTTTGAAGGCAAGACCAGACACAGCGCAGAAGCTTTCGGATGAACAGATCGTAACGACGATCCGGGAGCATAATACAGAATTTGCGTTGTGTTCCAGATTCGGGATCGAGCTTGAAAAGGAATTTGGATTTGATCTTCCGGTCGATGAAATTGCGCTCCTTGCTTTGCTGATCTCAAAAGAACAGATCGTTGGTCCGGCGGCTTCCAGGCCCGTCGTGCTCGTTGCGATGCATGGAAACAGCACGGCTTCGAGCATCGTGGAAGTGGTCAATACCTTGGTGGGCGACGCAAATATTTTTGCGTTCGATCTTCCGCTGGATATGGACATGCAGAAGGCCTATGAAGAATTAAAGCGCACCTTTGCAGCCATTCACCAGGGAGAAGGTGTGCTGATGATGTATGATATGGGATCGTTGAAAACGATGGCGGAAATGATCGGGGAAGAAACCGGCATTCCTGTAAAATCGTTGTGTGTACCGGCAACGCTGCTTGCGCTCGACTGTTCGCGCAAGGCAGGCTGTCATGGAACGCTTGATCAGATCTATAAAGATGTGATCGATTCTTTTACTGTGTTTTATCCGGAAATCGCACGATCGTCCCGCAGACAGGAAAAGCCGCAGGTCATCCTTTCCTTGTGCATGAGCGGAGCAGGTGGTGCGCTTCAGATCAAAAACTATATCGAACAGCACACATATCTGGAAAATACGGAAATTGTGCCGCTCGCGATTTCCGATCCCGGGTATTTGCTGAAGAAGGTCAATCAGATCCGGACAAATCAGAAAATCGTGTGTGTGATCGGTGCGTACGATCCGCAGCTGTACGGGATTCCTTATATTCCGGTTTCCAGACTTTTTGATACATCGCCGGACAAGCTGGATATGCTGCTTTCTCTTAACACAGCCGAGCCGGTCCGGACGCTCAATTACGGCGGGATCTATGAATATCTGGAAGAACAGATGGAAGGATTTGATTTTCTGCTGCTGAAGGAAGTGATGCCAGGAATTCTCAGAAAGATCAGGCAGGTGGCGCCCACCCTTTCCTCCGACCAGGAGGTGGGTTTGTTCATGCACATTGCCTGCCTCATCTATCGGCTGCAGAATGATGGCGAAACCCCGAAAAATGTCAATACAAAACAGCTGATCCTGAAAAACAAACGTTTGTATAATGATCTTTGCGAGATCCTGCATACGGCGGAAGAAGAATTTTATATTCGCTTTCAGGATGATGATGTGGCCAATATGATCCAGATGATCCGCATGTGCTGAAACATAAAGGAAAGAATAAACAAAAAGCCAGCCGCAGGCCGGCTGGCAAAATAATACAAATAGAAGACTATTTCTTCTCTTCGATCTCTTTCGTCGTATCTTCGATATCCAGTTTTTTCTGGAAATGGTTCAGCACATTTTTCGCAAAATCGCGTCCGCCGATACCAAACGAGATCGCAAATGCGATGCCGAGCGCCAGGATCGCGATAATAAACGCGCTGTCTACAAGCTCCTTGGCAATGCCAAGTTCGTTGAGGATCATGAATCCGCCAAGCGTGTAGATCAGATACTGGATCAGGACCGCAAGCGAAGGATGGTTGTTGTTTTTAAGAGCCTTCGCGCAGATCCCTGCGATAAAGACACAGGCAACCAGGATCAGGAACGCACTAAGCGCATATGGCATGTAATCGATAACGGCCACACCAATGCTTGTAAGAACGCCAAGCTGCAGAGCACGGAAACTTTCCACGATAAAGAAGATGATCAAGATCACTTCGATCGTTTTTCCTGTGACTTTGGAAAGTACGAAATTTTTATTTTTTGATCCCATCAGATTTTCAACTTTGGCATCCAGTCCGGACGCTTCGATCAGACGGGTCACGATATTTCCGATGAATTTGGCCAGGATCCAGCCGATCACAATGATGACCAGAGCCGCAAATATATTCGGGATATAGTTGAAGATGATGCTTAACATCGCAATAGCCGGATCAGTAATGGCGCGGATATTAAGCACGTACAGGGCAGCAATGATGATCGGGATCAGGATAAGCACATACACGATATATGCGATCGTATTGGACAGTTTTCCCTGATCGTCGACCTGGATGCCGGCAATTTTCTGCAGCTTGTTGACTTCCAGCTTGTTCAATACCGGGATCAGAAGCTCGCGTACCAGTTTGGCGATATAGAAGCCGACCCATAAAACGATCACTGCGCCAATAATGTTAGGTACATAGATCCATACGTTATTGAGCATGCTTAAAATTGGCGCGGAAACCTGGGTCATGCCAAGCGTTTCAAAAATGCCTGGAACGAACAGCAGGAAGACGATGAGCTGACCGAGCTTGCCGATCAGATCAATAGCTTTGGCCCCCTGATTGCTGGCTCCTTCCGGAGATTTCAGCTGTGACAGCTTCGTTTTTGAAAGCAGCTTGACTAAAAGGGACTTCACGATAGCCGCTACGATAAAGGCGATGATCAAAAGAATGACCGCCTTGACAGCAATACCCAGATCGGTTTCAAAGAATCCGGATATGCCATAGTAAGGGTTGAATTTTAACATATTATTTACCTCATGTTCGGTTATCAAAGAGCGCTCTTTTGAATTGTCTTCGTGACATTTCACATCGACCTTAAGGTTAATTAAAAGGTATCATGACATTTCCACTTTTTTCAATTTTTATGCAACGCGGAATTGTCCCGGACAGCACAACGACGGATCTTGCTATGCGTCCGGATCATAGCTGACAGTTCAGCAGGCATTGTACTTTTTCCTTCATCCAATATAGAATCTGGGTAAGAGAAAAGAGGGAAGAGGAAATGATTTTGTATTTTTCAGCCACAGGAAATATCCAGTATGCCGTCCAGCAGATCGCAAAAGCAACCGGAGACACGATCGTATCAATACGTAACCACATCGAAGACGAGCATCCCCGATTTCATTTGAAAGATCACGAAAACTTCGGGATCGTGATGCCGACCTATTTCCAGGGCTTGCCAGCATTTGTACAGGATTTTTTGAAAATGATGAAGCTCACGATGGATGGAACCGATCATTATGCGTATTCCGTCGCGACCTGCGGTATGAGCGACGGCAATTTCGGTTCGCAGGCAGTCAAAGCCATGAAAAACAGCGGACTTGCTCTGGATTCGACATTGTGTATCCGCATGGTCGACAACTGGAATCCGCACTTTGATATGACCGATCGCTCGTATATCGAACAGGCCGAACAAAGAACCGAAACCGATATCGAAAAAGTGTGTGCTCAGATTGCCGCAAAGGAAAAAGGAATCTTCCTGCCCGATCATTTTGGTCATGACAAGGAGGAAGAGCTGGCCAAAGCGTATGAACAAAGCCGTAAAACCGAAAATTTCACAGTGAATGAATCGTGCATCGGGTGCGGCATGTGTGCAAGGCAATGCCCGGTCCATGCGATCGGGATCAAGCACAAAAGCCCGGAATGGATCAAAGAACAGTGTATCCTGTGCCTGGGGTGTGTCCATAAGTGTCCGAAAAACGCCATTGCCTATACCGAAAATACGATCGGACACGGACAGTATACCAACCCGAATATAAAAACAATAAAATAATCTGATAAAGTGATCAAAGCTCCTTTCGGGGAGCTTTTTATCGTTTTGAGCAAAAAACATGTGAAATTGTGTAAAAGATATGAAAGCGCTATCACATTTAAGGAGATGCATTATAATACTTAAGGAACAATTAAAGAAAGGAAGCATTTCTATGCAGAAAATTAAACTAGGATCCAAAGCGCTGACAGCAATTCGCGAAGCCGATCCGATGATGAACTCATACAATGTGGAATTTGCCGAAGTAACCGGAGGAACATTCTGGAAGGCCTATACGCCCGAACAGGTTGCCGGGACCGAGGAATTCCATGTCGAACCGAAAGAGGGCGGTATTGCCGCACTGTACGGCGATCTGATGCAGGTCTATGCCCCGATCGATCTGAAAAACGAAACGATCCGCAAAAGAGCAAAAGAATTAGGACCTCTGTGGATCCGGGTATCAGGAACATGGGCCACGAAAACATACTACGATTTTGATAATGAAACAGGAGGCACGCCACCCGAAGGATATTTGAACGTCCTGACCAAAGAGCAGTGGCTTGGCGTGCTGGATTTCGTGAAAGCTGTGGACGGCAAACTGATGGTGTCGGTAGCGAACTGCCCGGGACTGCATGCGGCTGATGAGCCATGGACACCGGTCGAAGCAGAAAAACTGTTCAGTCTTTCGAAAGCATACGGCGTACCGATTGAAGCGGCAGAATTTGCCAACGAACCGAATATGATGGAAGATACCGGCTTTCCGGCAGGCTATACGGCAGCCGACTATCGCCGGGATCAGGACCTGTTCTTTGCATGGATGAAGGAAAACTATCCGGAAGCGCTGGCAGTCGGTCCTTCCAATCTCGATGCAGGAGATAGCGGATTCGGACCAGGCGCAGACAATGGTCCGGCTGGCGGTGTGGAGAATATCGCATCGACCATGGTTTCCTGTGATGAGCTGCTCGACGGCACAAAAGTTGCGCTGGACGTGTATTCCTACCATTACTACAACGGTGTTTCGGAGCGGCTGGCTTCCGTGATGCCGCATGCACACTGGCCGGCAGAAAAGGCAAACAGCGAAGCGTATCTGGCTACGGCAGGAAACATGGCTCGTGCCAATACAGGTTTCCGCGACCGGTATGTTCCAGATGGACAGATGTGGGTAACCGAGTCCGGAGATGCCGGCGGTGGCGGAGATACATGGGCCTCGACGTATCTGGATGTGCTTCGTTCCCTGAATGAACTTGGCGAATTCGGGATGATCACGGATGGTGTCATTTTCCACAATACACTGGCAAGTTCCGACTACGGCTGGCTCGATCATCACGACTTTTCTCCTAGACCGAACTATTTCGCGGCACTGCTCTGGAACCGTCTGATGGGAACCACAGTACTCGATCCGCAGGAAGAATTGCGTATGGGGGCGCATGTTTTTGCCCGCAGCCGCAAGGACGGCAAAGAGGGAACTGTGTACCTGATCATCAATAACGATGTGGAAAACAGCACGATGGTCGAACTTCCAGAAGGAAAAGAATGTCAGGCTTATGTTCTCGAAGGCGAGAACGGCAATATGCGTGCCAGGGTCATGACATTGAATGGCAGGCCGCTCGTGATCAGTGAAAACAACGAACTGCCAAAAATGGATCCGATCACTGTTTCGAACGAACTGGTTCTCGCGCCTGGAGCGTGCGCATTCATCGTTGTTGAATAAGCGCAATATAAGAAATAATTCCTATGAACTTCCTGTCTGGTGCAGGAAGTTTTTTTATGAAAAAAGAAGGATCGTACAGATCCTTCCGCCTGTTCACTGATCGTGGTCCGGCTCATATTCGAGCAGATCGCCAGGCTGGCAGTCAAGCACCTCGCAGATCTTATTGAGAGTGGAAAAGCGGATCGCGTTGACTTTATTGTTTTTTATTTTGGACAGGTTGGCCTGCGTGATGCCGACCTATTCGACCAGATCCTGCAAAGACATTCTGCGTTCGACCATGATCCGGTCAAGTCTGAGGATGATCATGTTCGTTCCCTCAGATCAGACCGTCGACATCGTTCTGCAGATTGACTCCGTCCTGAAAATAGATAGAAAGGACGATGAGCAGCAGTCCGATCGGGATCGGTGTAAAGCTCACAGACATTTCCGGGACCGAATGGACCAGTTCGATCACGATACTGATCAGAAGTTCGATAAAAGGGATGGAAATAAGAAAGATGCCCATTTCCCGGATCATGCGCACGACATTGTTCTGAAACGGCGTATCGCCTTTGGAAAACCATGTTTTTCCCTGCACGGTCCGGATGATGAGCATGGCATTGCGGAACACCATGGCCATGAGCGGAAACGTCAGGATCCCTGAAAGAAGGACGAGACGGAAAACAGAGGCCGTTTCCATGTTTTCGATGCTCAGCCCGTTGATCAACAGAGTGGTATACGTTTCGGTCCAGGAAGCGATCGTCGAAAATGAAAAGATCGAAATGAAAAAGAAGACGATAAGCAGTGCGCTCATGAGCCAGTACAGCCACTGAATGATGGCACAAAGCCACTGCGTGCCTTGGATGAGCCAGGTTTTTTGTTTGTTCATATTTTGGTTCTTGCTGATGATTCTATTATAGAAAATATACATTATCTGCCAATAATAATATATCGAAAAACGATAAATATTTATCGAAAAAAGAAACAATAAAGGAAGGCGAATGCCTTGCGAATGAATCCTGTTCTATTTGGTTTCCGGAAAGATCCGGCATGTATTTTTCATGATCCTTTCCATCTCTTCAAGCGGAGGAGGATGTCACGAAATATCTTTGCTGAATATATTCTCTGTCTCCTGAACAAATTGGACGATCAGTTCCTGAACAGGCATGTGAAAGTCTTCGGCGATCCACCAGTTGAGCAGTCCCAGAAAACCGCCAGCCGAATACACGGAAAAAAGATGGAACCGATCATCCGAGCGCTCTTTGATCAATGAAACACCATCTTCAAAAAGAAGAGCGGACAGCTTTGCCTCATCGTAGCGCCCGAGCAGCCGCAGCTCTCTTTTTTTTGTTTCCCAGAATCCGAAAAACTCTTTCGCGATCTGTTCGATATTGTAGTTTTTCAACGGCCGGATCGTGTGCCGGTACTCTGAAAAGAGAGAGGCGATACAGCATTGGAACACTTCATCGACCGAAGAAAAATGCCTGTAAAAGGTGCGCCGGCCGATACCTGCCTGCGCACATAATGTTGTGATATTTAATGGGATGTTCTGCTCAAGACACTCGTAAAAAGCTTTTGCGATATAAAAATCGGTCTGCTTTTTCAGCGTAGCAAAGTAAGGTTCCATGGCACACTGTCCTCCTTTTTGTGCCGCAATATTGAGCGGTCTGCCGTTTTCCTATACGATACCTGAAAAGAGGAGAAAAGAAAATATGATCGTATATGGCAGCGAATACGGGAGCGCGAAATGGTATGCGCAAACGCTTGGAAAGAAAATGAACATGGAAGCCGTCGATGTGCGGCAGTTTAAAGGCGGAGAGGATCCGGTCATCTTCATTTCCAGTCTGTATGCGGGCGGATTCAAAGGAGCCAGGCAGTTTTTAAAAACGATGAATAAAATGGATCAGAAACGATTTGTTCTTGTTTCGTGCGGTCTGGCCGACCCGAAAGAAGAACATGTCCAAAAGGAGATCGTCTGCCACGCCCATGCGGTATTTGATCCGCTCGATTTTGAATGGTTCGGCGTGCGCGGAGGAATCGATTACAGCCGGCTATCATGGAAACATCGGACCATGATGAAAATGATGAAAACCATGATCGAGAAAAAAGGAATGGAAGAAAACAACAAGGAATTTCTTTCCACGTATGGAAAGAAGGCATCCTTCTGCGATGAAGCGTGGCTGGATGATGTGATCGAATATTTGAACATCCATGAAAAAGGAACTGTCCCGGAATGAATCATTCCTTCGGAACAGTTCCTTTTTTTTCTACAGATCGATTTCTTCAAAATCCGATGCCGGATGTTTGCACCATGGACAGATAAAATCAGCCGGAAGATCGGGCTTGTCGTAAATATAGCCGCAGATGATGCAGCGCCATCCTTTCTTGCCCGTTGCCGCTTTCTGTTCCTCGAACTTCTTGATATGGGAATGATAGAAGGAATAGGTCGCGCTCGGATCGTCGGCAAGCACTTTTGCTTCGGTCACATAGGCCGTAAACAGCACATGGGAACCGAGATCGATTTCCTGATCCACTTCGCAGCTGACATAGGCATTGGTACCTTCTGTAATGTAGTACAGTCCGTTTTTTGAAACGGCTTTGTGCTCATAGCTTCCAAATTTGTCGAACGTGCGTCCGGACTGGAATCCGAAATGCTTGAACAGCGAAAAAGGGGCTTTTTCGTCCAGGATGGAAAGATTGAACTTTCTTGAGCGCTGGATCAGCTCGCGCGTATAGCTGTCCTTGCTCACGCTGATCGTGATCACGTCCGGGTTTTCTGATGCCTGGATTGCCGTGTTAATGATACATCCGGAACTTTTTCCATCATCGCTTCCGGTCAGGACAAAAAGTCCGTAAACAAAATTTCGCATAACTTGTGCATCCATAAATTGTACCTCTTTCATTTTCCATTTTATTATCAGCGATTGGTTCGAAAAAAGCGAAAGCAATGCCTGAACGATTTCATTTTTTCAAAGTGTCATGACACCTGATTGACAAAGAGATAGCAGGTGCTATAATGAGTGCAAAATGAAGAAAGAGCACAAAAAAACTATGAAAACCTATGATGTTTTGATCGCAGGATGCGGAGCAGCCGGACTGTACTGCGCGCTCAACCTGCCGGACACAAAAAAAATCTGTATGATCTGCAAGGGAAATCTGGACGAATCGGATTCCTATCTGGCTCAGGGCGGAATTTGCATGCTGCGCGGAGAAAACGACTATGAATCCTATTTTGAAGATACATTGAAAGCCGGTCATTATGAAAATGATCCGAGAAGCGTCGATCTGATGATCCGCTCGAGCAATACGATCATCAAGGATCTGATCGGCTACGGGGTGCGTTTCCAGACCGATGAAAAGGGCGATCTTACTTTTACCAAGGAAGGGGCGCATTCGAAACCGCGGATCCTTTTCCATAATGACCGGCCGGGAAATAACGACCCGTCTTCTGAAAGCCGTCCAGAAGCTCGGTAACGTGGAGATCCACGAACACACCATGATGGTCGATCTGCTTGAAGAAAACGGACAGGCAGCCGGACTGCTTGTACAGAAAGCCGATCAGACGCTCGAGCCGATCTATGCGCAAAGCATCGTGCTGGCATGCGGCGGGATCGGGGGCCTGTATGAAAATTCGACAAACTTTCCAAGCCTGACCGGGGATGCGCTGGCCATCTGCCTCAAACATCACATTGAGCTGGAAAATATCGATTATATCCAGATCCATCCAACGACCTTGTATTCCAAAAAAAAGGGAAGACGCTTTCTGCTTTCTGAATCGCTTCGTGGAGAAGGTGCCCTGCTTTATGATGTGCACGGCAACCGGTTCACCAACGAGCTGCTGCCGCGCGACGTTGTCTCGGCCGCAATAAAAAAGCAGATGAAAAAAGACGATTCCGATTATGTCTATGAGGATCTTCGTCCGATCGGACGGGAAACGCTGCTCCAGCATTTTCCCAATATCTGTTCCAAATGTCTTGAGGAAGGATATGACGTATTCAACGAGCCTGTTCCGGTCGTTCCGGCCCAGCACTATTTTATGGGAGGGATCAAGATCGATCTTTCCGGACGGACGAGCATGCCCAATCTTTATGCGTGCGGGGAAACGAGCTGCAACAAGGTGCACGGCGCCAACCGGCTGGCCAGCAACTCGCTGCTCGAATCGCTTGTTTTTGCCAGAAGAGCAGCAGACGATATCGTGTTCGGGGAACATAAAAACAAGCCAGACTCCTATGCTGCGATCGAATACGATCAGTATGGAAATATCAGCGAGCTGATGGAACAGTATAAAAAAGATGTGCTGTCTGAAATAGAAAGGGTGAGTCAAAGCCATGAATGATGTGACACTGAAGCTGAATGCGGACCCGTATATTTTATCTGCATTAAGAGAAGATATCACGAACGAGGATCTGAGCACGAACGCGATCCTGAAAACGATGATCGCAGGAGAGGCGGATCTGATCTGCAAGCAGGACGGGATCGTGTGCGGACTGGATGTTTTCAAACGCGTTTTCACGCTTCTTGACGAAAAAACGGATGTCGTATTTTTCGTACAGGAAGGGCAGAAAATAAAAAACGGGGAAGTGATCGGGAAAATTACTGGGGATATGCGCACGATCCTGACCGGCGAAAGGACGGCACTCAATTTTCTGCAGCGGATGAGCGGGATCGCCACAAAGACCCGGGAAATGAAAGAGCTGCTGGAAGATACGGGCATCACGCTGCTCGACACAAGAAAAACGACACCGAATATGCGCCTTTTTGAAAAGTACGCGGTCAAGGTGGGCGGCGGAACAAATCACCGCTACAATCTTTCGGATGCCATCATGCTCAAGGACAATCATATTTCGGCGGCTGGATCGATCGCAAAAGCCGTGGGCATGGCAAGAGACTATGCGCCGTTTACGTGCAAGGTCGAAGTGGAGTGCGAAACGATGGAGCAGGTCAAAGAGGCGATCGAAGCGAAAGCCGATATCATCATGCTCGACAATATGGACCATGATACGATGAAAAAAGCGCTTGCCCTGATCGATCATAAAGCGCAGACCGAGTGTTCGGGCAATGTGACCAGAGAGAAAGCGGAACAGCTCAAGGATCTTGACGTGGATTTTATTTCCAGCGGTGCGATCATTTACAGTGCCGGCATCCTCGACCTTTCCTTGAAAAATCTGCATCCGATCAAAGAAGGAATGCTATGAAGACAAGCGAAAGAAGAGAGGAGATCATCCGGATCCTGAAAAAGAGCGAACAGCCGGTACCGGCCAAGGTGCTCGCTTCCAGGTTCAATGTGTCCAGACAGGCGATCGTGCAGGATCTGACCGTGATCCGCGCCTATACTCCCGGTATTGCCTCGACTTCCAGGGGCTATATCATGATCAAAGGAGAGGAAAATCTTCATCAGAAGGAGTTCAAGGTGTTCCATCCTTCCGAAAAGACGAAGGATGAGCTGTTCATCATTGTCGATCATGGCGGAAAGATCAAAAATGTGAGCATTTCGCACCGGGTCTATGGCCGGATCAGTGTCGATCTGGACATTCGCAGCCGGCAGGATGTGCTTGATTTTCTGCAGATGTTTACCGGAAGCAAGTCGAAATATTTAGGCGAAGTAACGAGCGGGTATCATTATCATCTTGTTGAAGCGGATAATGAATCGCGGCTCGATCTGATCGAAAAAAAGCTTGACGAAGCCGGGTTCCTGGCTCCGCTGAGCGCATGGGAAAAAGAGGAAAGCGGGATTGAATGATATGCCATCAGTACAGGAAATAAAAAATGAAATCGAACGTTTGAAAAAGGAAACGGATACTACGATATTAGTGCATGCTTATCAGGGGCAGGATATATTCGAGATCGCCGATTATGTAGGCGACTCCTACGGGCTGGCGATCAAGGCGCAGGATGATCCGAGCAAAAATATCATCATGTGCGGGGTGCGGTTCATGGCTGAGACGGCCAAGATCCTTTGCCCGAACAAGCGGGTGTTCCTGCCCAATCCGACAGCCGGCTGCCCTATGGCCGAGCAGCTGACAAAAAAAGAACTGCAGGCTTTAAAGGAACAGTTTCCGGACCACAGCGTGGTGGCGTATGTGAATACGACGGCTGAGCTCAAGACACTTGCGGATGTTTGCGTTACTTCTTCGTGTGCTGTCGAAGTGTGCAGAAATCTCGAAAATGACAAGATCCTCTTTATTCCGGATCCGAATCTGGGCTCGTATGTGGCAGAAAAACTGCCTGAAAAGCAGTTCCGGTTCATTCAGGGAGGCTGTCCTCATCATTATTCCATGACAAAAGAAGATGTGAAAAAGGCGAAAGCGCTGCATCCGGATGCGCTGCTGCTTGTGCATCCGGAATGTCCGAAAGATGTGGTGGAAGAAGCCGATTATGTGGGTGCCACGACAGGGATCATGAATTTTGCAAAGAACAGCGATCACAAGGAATTCGTGATCGGCACAGAAGTGAGCATTGTCGAGCATCTGCAGTTTGACTGCCCGGACAAGAAGTTTTATGCCTTGTCCAACGATCTGCTGTGCAGCGATATGAAGGCAACGACGCTGATGGACGTATACAATACGCTCAAAGGAATAGCGGGCGAAGAGATCATCCTGGATGATCAGACGATCGAAAAAGCACGGCACAGTCTCGATGAGATGATCCGATTAGGATGAAACGAATTTGATCAAATCGTGCAATTGTGCTACGCTGCTGTCAAGGAGAACTTACAATGAGTCCAAAAACTATGATGGCAGGTGTAGTCCATGCATTGTATGACAGCAGCATTCGATCAAAGACGATCGATATCGAACTGATCGAAAATGATCCGGATCAAGGGAAAAAAGTGTTGACGGCTGTCGAAGAAGGATTACAGACATGTAATTCTTTTTTTATGAGTGTGGCGTTTATTAATCAGAGCGGATTAACACCTCTTCTTTTAACTCTTCAAGAGCTGGAACGAAAAAACATCAAGGGGAAAGTTTTAACGACAAATTACTTGTCTTTTTCCGAGCCGAAGGCACTGGATGCTTTGGAACAGCTCAAGAATATCGAAGTGCGGATGGCCGATACATCATCCAACGCGCCCGGATTCCATACAAAAGGGTATGTCTTTTTTCAAAAAGAATGGGTCCGGATGATGATCGGTTCTTCGAATATCACAGCAGGTGCCCTAACAAGAAACAAGGAATGGAATGTTCAGGTGAAGGCTTCTTCGAAAGGAAGCTTATCTCAGTCGGTAATGGATGCTTTTGAAACGATGTGGAATGATCGCAAGACCATTCCGTATGGCGATATTCGCGAAGAATATGTGCGTCAATATGAGCAGAAGCAGCAGATGCAAAAAAAGGAAGAGGAAGAACGAACGTGGGTACAGGAAGCAAAAAAGCTGCAGCCGAATGCGATGCAGCAAGCTTTCATTACAAGACTGTATTCTTTGCTGGAGCAGGGAGCTCATCGTGCCCTGCTGATTTCTGCCACAGGAACCGGGAAAACATATGCATCGGCATTTGCGATGAGAGAACTACGCTTTGAGCGAGTGTTGTTTATCGTGCATCGCGAACTGATCGCCAAGCAGGCAAAGGAAAGTTTTGCACGCGTTTTTCAGAACAGGACCCAATTCGGACTTTATACGTCCAATGAAAAGGAAGATGGCAATTATCTGTTCACGACCATGCAGACCATTTCCCGGGAAAACTGGATGCATGAATTTGCACCCGATCATTTCGATGCGATCATCATCGACGAGGTCCATCGGGCCGGATCAAAAAGCTACCAGAAAATATTTGATTATTTCCAGCCGGATCTATGGCTGGGGATGAGTGCGACGCCAGAACGTACGGATGATTTTGATATTTACGCATTATTTGATCACAATATCGCGTACGAAATTCGCTTGAATCAGGCACTGGAAGCCGATCTGCTCTGTCCATTTCATTACTTTGGCATCCATGATCTCTATGTCGATGCGCAGGAAAATGAATTGTCGGATTTTCGATATTTGACGTGTGATGAGCGGGTCGATCATATTATTCGCCAGGCCAATTATTATGGGTACAGCGGTGATCGTGTCAAAGGTCTGATCTTTGTCAGCCGGGTCGAGGAAGGGAAGGCATTGTCTGAAAAATTCAATGCTCGAGGATTTCGGACCGTTGCGCTGTCGGGAAGTGATTCGCATGAATACCGCGAACGATGCATTGAACGCTTGAGCAGCGATGCGCGAGAAGACGGGCTGGATTATATCTTTACGGTCGAGATCTTCAATGAAGGGATCGATATTCCTTCCATCAATCAGGTGATCATGCTGCGTCCGACCGAGAGCCCGATCATTTTTGTGCAGCAGATGGGGCGCGGGTTGCGGAAAAACAAGGAAAAAGAATTTGTCGTGATCCTTGATTTCATTGGCAATTATCAAAACAACTATATGATCCCGATCGCGCTTTCTTCGGATCGCACCTACAACAAAGATACGCTGCGCCGTTTTGTCCAAGAAGGAGAACGATTGCTGCCAGGCAGTTCCACGATCCATTTTGATGAGGTCTCGAAAAAGGAGATCTTCAAAGCGATCGATACGGCTAATCTTCAGACCCTTAAACTGATCAAAGAAAGCTATACGGATCTTAAGCAAAAGCTTGGCTGCATTCCAACATTGATTCAATTTGATGAATTTGGATCGATCGATCCGCTCAAGATCATTGATCATAGCGGATCGTATCCGGCGTTTCTGCAAAAGTATGAAAAAGACAGACAATACAATTTGCCAAAACTTCATTCGAAACAACTAAAAATATTGGAGTATATTTCTAAAAAGTTCGCGGCAGGAAAGCGGATCCATGAACTCCTTTTGCTCGAAGAGATCTTGAACAATGAAACGGATCTTTTTGAGACCTTGCAGGATCGTCTGATCCAAGAATATGAGATCGAACTCGATCAAAACACAAAGGAAAATCTGACCAATTTGTTTACGAACAACTTTATAGCGGGCACAGGCAGAAATACATATTCGGATTGTATTTTCATCCAGGAGCAGGAAGGCGCTTATGAAGTGGATCCGAAAATATACAAACTGTTTCAGGAAGACTATTTCCGTTCCTGTGTCGAACAAGTCGTACAGTTTGGAATGGAACGGTATCGAAAGATCTATGCAAAACATCCGAGCAATGCGCCTTTTGCCTTATATGAAAAATACACATATGACGATGTATGCCGGCTGCTCAGCTGGGAAAAAGGAGAAGTGGCTCTCAATATCGGCGGCTATAAATACGATCAAAAAACAAAAACCTTTCCTGTATTCATCAACTATAAAAAGGATGAGAATATTTCTGAAACGATCCGATATGAAGACCGTTTCGAGTCGCCCAGTGTATTAAAAGCCATTTCAAAATCAAAGCGGACATTGGAAAGCGAGGATGTCCAGAAAATGCTTCATGCAAAGGAGCAAGGAATCGAAATGTTCTTGTTTGTCCGCAGAAATAAGGATGACAAACAATCGAAGGAGTTTTACTATCTTGGCAAAATTTTTGCGACAGGGAATGTCGAGAAAATCAAGGTCGGCAAAGAAGATGCCGTAGAAATTGAATATGAATTGGAAACGCCAGTTCGTCAGGATATCTATGATTATATTGTGAGGTAGACATGAAAAAAGAAATTGATGTGGTTGCAGCGATCATTGTAAAAGATCAATATATTTTGGCGACACAAAGAGGATATGGTGATTTCAAAGGTGGATGGGAATTTCCGGGCGGCAAGGTGGAAGTGAACGAATCGAAAGAGCATGCCTTGGAACGGGAAATAGCCGAGGAGCTCAAGGTGAAGATCAGGATCGATTCATTTTTCATGCATGTAGATCACGAGTACCCTGATTTCATATTGCATATGGACTGTTTCCTGTGTTCGATCGAGGAAGGGAAGATCGTGCTGGTCGAGCACGAGAATGCCAAATGGCTATCTATTGATCAATTGGATACAGTAGACTGGCTGCCGGCCGATGTGGCTGTGGCCAAGAAGCTGAAACAGCAACTATAAAAAAGCGGATACAGAAAGGATGAATGGGCCAAACTGTATCCGCTTTCTTCATATGGTCTCAAAAATATAGACAAACTCATCAAAATCCTTCGCATTCAATAGATTCTGGGTCAGTTCCGGGTTTTCATGATGCGGCCAAGCTTCTGGTAGATCAAGGGGTTGGTCGTATGAGAACTGCACATCAGGAAAACGAGCTGGACCGGCCTCCTTTTCCAAAGAATCGGCTTTTCAAGACGGGCCACCGCAATGAATTCAGGCGGATCAGCCACGGACATCGGGTGCGGGATCGCGATCCTTCCGTCAAACTCTGTGCTGGCCTGGATTTCCCGTTCCATGACCGCTTCAAAAAAATTTTCATTCAAATGAATGTAAGCTTTCGTTTGATCGATCATTTGCCGGATCGTTTCTTCTTTCGTTTTTGTGTTGAGATCAAAAAACAGGTATTTTCGAAACATGATCGTGTCCAGAATGATCGACTGAAGCTTTTTGAACGCGATCCGCACCGTTTCGATATCCTCGCTGTTCATATACGGAGAGATCATGATCGCCCGATGGAACGGATCTTCGAATGTATCGGCCGTTTTAAAAACGAGATCGAAATCATTTTCATCATTGCTTATAAATTGCGTAAAGATACGGACGAATGCGGATATTCAGCACATAAAAACGGTGCAGGATCTTCCTGCACCGCATCTTTTAAAGATTGTTTTTTGCTTTGAATTCAGCAACTTCCTCATCCGTGATATCTTTTTTGCCCAGAGTGAAGTAGTCGTCTTTCATCTTTTCCTCATCTGTCTTGTTCTGGGAAAGATCGACCTTGCCGTTGAATACACCGTAAACTTTGTAAACAAAGCCGTCACCGTGTTTTTTCTTGATCGCATTCTTGATCAATGCGATATTCTCCGCCTGCGTCTGATCGTTGTCGACATACAGGAATACGTTTTGTTTCACTGTTTTGATCTCGTAAACATTCGGTACGCTCAGAGCTGTTTTTTTCAGCATCTTTGCCAGGGGAGTAGACAATACAATAACCATAATTTCATTCCTTCTTTCTGTCCATCTATACTCTTCTAAACTCATTTTAACGGATTTCAAAAGACATGCAAGCATAAAAATAGAATGGAAAGTTTGATTTTGCTATGATTTGCCAAGGGAGGACAGCATATGACAAAAAACAAAGCTGGAAACTGGGTAAAAGAAGTTTTAAAAGACAACGGAATGACAGTAGATGACCTGTGTTCGCAAACCGGACTGCCTAAGGAAAAGGTCATGAAACTGATCGAACACGATGAAGCGGATGAGAACACATGGAATATCGTCCTGACACAGTTCAACACATACCCGACCATCGATTATCCGGACGAAATGATTCTGAGCGATCTGGAAAATGATATGAATCAGGTCGGACCGGAAGCGGAATGTGCTGTTTTTTATGGAGTGAATGACCAGCAGCTGATCTTTACGGATTATAAACTGCCCGGAAAAGAGGATCATGGCGCCAATGAGCCGATCGAGCGCCTTTCGAAACTGCACATCACTCTCGAAGAGGCATACGAACTGTTTGAAAAACAAAATGCAGCTCTTCAGTAAAAGGAGTCACTTATGGATATCAATCACTTAGTCGAAGATGCAAAAATGCGGGATGACACGATCCTTGACGTACGGACACCAGAGGAATACAACAGCGGACATATTCCGGGAGCCATCAACGTTCCTTTGAAGGAATGTTCAAAGGTCAGGCTCGATCCCCATAAAAAATACGACGTATACTGCGCAAGCGGACAACGATCCAATCTTGCCCGGACCATCTTGAATGAGCGGGGCTACAATGCCGAAAACATTGGCGGCATCAATGACTGGACCGGAAGGATCGCCCGCTAAAAACATAAAAAATCTCCTGCCGAGGACAATGTCATTAAGTTAGATGGATCATCGAACTTAACGTATGATATCCTTGTTAAG
>ERZ778514.1047-NODE-1047-length-22231-cov-6.486246_pt1 | contig 22231 bp, 17 predicted proteins | sample MGYA00510344_ERZ778514 | MGnify/ENA primary metagenome ERZ778514 (study PRJEB29527, sample SAMN07138968) | mouse gut metagenome | material: feces | host: mouse | place: China:Nanjing | collected 2016-01-25 ...
AAATATGCTAAAACACAGTCAAAGCCACAATCTTTTGTCCCGGCATGAATGGTGAGGGCGGTTCCGGTATAAAATAAAAAGCCCCATGGATATGTTCTTCCATAGGGCTTCTCTGTACTATTTTGTCTCAATCTCTTCTTTCATGTCTATAAACTCTTTCTTGCTGTCATAAAACTCATACTGCAAGAAAGCCATCTTCTGTGATGAGACAACGTGCACGCCCATGCCGTATTTTATCTGCCATTTTCTTTTCAGGGAGATGATGCCCTGATTGATGTAGGCAGCCACATACGGGTGTACGTGCAGGTAAAACTTCTTTACGCCAATCTTGTTGACTAACTGGTCAATTTTGCTCTCTAACTGTTCAGTGAAAAGGATGCTTGATTTTATCTTTCCCTTTCCGAAACAAGTGGGACATGTTTCTTCCACATTGACATCCATGGCGGGGCGGACTCTCTGGCGTGTAATCTGCATCAGCCCGAACTTGCTCAAGGGAAGGATGTTGTGACGCGCCCTGTCTTTCTGCATGTTCTTGCACATGCGCTCATAAAGAATTTGCCGGTCTTCTGCCAGGTTCATGTCGATGAAGTCCACAACGATAATCCCGCCCATGTCGCGCAGTCTCAGTTGCCTTGCAAGCTCGTCCGCTGCGCCGAGGTTCACGTCAAGTGCGTTTGCCTCCTGTCCGTTTGCGGAGCGTGTGCGGTTTCCGCTGTTCACGTCTACGACATGCAGTGCCTCCGTGTGCTCTATTATGAGATACGCCCCGTGCTTGTAGTTCACTATTTTCCCGAAGCTGGACTTAATCTGCTTTGTTACGTTGAAATTGTCAAAGATAGGCACGTTGCCGTTGTACAGCTTTACTATTTCTGCCTTTTCAGGGGCAATCAGCGTGACGTACTGTTTAACCTCCTTAAAAATGTCCGTGTCGTTTACATATATGTTTTCGTATGAAGGATTAAACAGGTCGCGCAACAATGCCACCACCCTGCTTGTCTCCTCGTAAACGAGCTGCGGTCTTGTCTGGGTTTTCTGTACTTTTACTACGGCATCCTCCCAACGCTTCAGCAGGATTTTCAGTTCGGTGTCAAGCTCAGCCACTCTCTTGCCCTCGGCAACGGTGCGTACTATCACACCAAAGTTTTTCGGCTTGATGCTTTGTATAAGCTGTTTAAGCCTGGCGCGCTCTTCTCCGCTTTTGATTTTAGAAGAAACAGAAACTTTATCGTTGAATGGAATCAAGACCAGGAAACGTCCGGCAAAGCTCAGTTCGGCTGTAAGGCGCGGACCCTTGGTCGATATGGGTTCTTTTACTATTTGTACCAGCACCTCGTCGCCTACTTTCAGCTTGCCCTGTATTGTGCCTTCCTTGGGAAGGTCGGGCAGACGTGATGCCTTTGAGAAAGGATAAAGTTTTTTTCTGTCGCTCTGCACCTGTTTCAGGTACTTCTGATAAGAGTCAAATTGGCTTCCTAAGTCAAGATAATGCAGAAAGGCGTCTCTTTCATAACCTACGTTTACAAAACAGGCATTAAGCCCCGGCATAAGTTTCTTTACCTTTGCCACATAGATGTTTCCAACAGAGAACGATGCCGAGCGTGTCTCGCTCTGATATTCTACCAGATTCTTGTCTTCCAGCAGGGCAATCGAGATATCTTTCTGTTGAACGTCAATTACAACTTCGCTGGTCATTTTCTTGATTATTATGCTTAGTGAGTTCCAATAATAAAGGGCATGTCAATAAATCACCGTATGCGGGTTGATTGACATACCCTCAGTCCCGAATCGACTGACGAGCAGGCACTGCTTACTTGCTCTTATGTCTGTTCTTTCTTAATCTTTTCTTACGCTTGTGGGTTGCCATCTTGTGGCCCTTTTTCTTCTTACCGTTTGGCATAGCTCAAAATTTTAAAAGTTTAATATTATGATGTTATTTATTAAATGCGTCCCCAATTACTGTTCGCCCTTCATCTTGCTCACGAAGCTCTTTGCCGGCTTGAAGCTCGGAAAGTCGTGTGCAGCAATGACGATAGTAGTGTTTTTAGAGATATTTCTTGCCGTCTTCTCGGCTCTGTGCTTGATAACGAAGCTGCCGAAACCGCGGAGATAGACATTCTCCTTGTCTTCCAACAGGCTTTTCTTTATAACTTCCATGAAGGCTTCAACCGTTGCCGAAACATCCTTTCTTGCGATGCCCGTAGACCCGACAATTTCCTCTATAATGTCTGCTTTAGTCATCTTTCTGTTATTTGTTAGTTTATTACGATTTTTTACATTAGTTATTTTTGGAGTGCAAATATACAATTTTTTAATGTTATACTGAAATTTATTTCGCTTTTTTTGCAGAAATGGCGTTTAATATAAGGTAGAAGTGCTTAGCGTTCATAATGTTATGCCAACAGGAGTGCCGCTGGGACATACGTCAGCCGGTGTTTAATAATATTGCGTGTCTGTATGTGTTAATCAAAAAAAACATTACCTTTGCACCTATTATAATATAAAGACAACATTAAAAAAAGTACAGATGACAATGCTCAGCGAAAAACGCAGCAGCATGCTCCACGGTGTGCTGCTCATCACTTTGTTCTCATGTGCTGCTTTTTATATAGGCGACATGAGTTTTGTAAAGAACCTTTCCCTTAGTCCGATGATAGTGGGTATCGTGCTCGGTATGCTCTATGCCAACAGCCTGCGCAACAACCTGCCCGACACATGGGTGCCCGGAATACAGTTTTGTTCCAAGCGCGTGCTCCGCATAGGCATCATCCTGTATGGCTTCAGGCTTACTTTCCAGGATGTCACCGCCGTGGGCGTGCCGGCGATATGCGTCGATGCCATTGTTGTTACCGTGACGATACTCGGCGGCATACTGATAGGGCGTATGCTGAAGATGGACCGCGAGCTTACGCTTCTCACGTCGGTTGGCAGCGGTATATGCGGCGCGGCAGCCGTTCTTGGTGCCGAGTCGGCAATAAGGACACAGCCCTATAAGACAGCAGTAGCCGTGTCCACGGTGGTTATCTTCGGCACAATAGCCATGTTTGTCTATCCGGTGCTTTACCGCAACGGCGTGTTCGACCTCAGTCCGGAAGAGATGGGCATATTCACCGGTGCCACCGTGCATGAGGTGGCACATGTCGTAGGTGCCGGCAATGCCATGGGAAAGGCTGTTTCCGACCCGGCGATAATCGTTAAGATGATACGTGTCATGATGCTTGTGCCCGTGCTCCTTGTCATAAGCTATGCCATGGCGCGTGCGGCTGTGGCTGGTGGCGGTACCAAGAGCGGCGGCAAGGTGTCCATGCCGTGGTTTGCCATCCTTTTCCTTGTCGTAATCGGTTTTAACTCGTTTAATCTCCTGCCGGCGGATGTTGTCGGCTTTATAAACAACTTCGACACCTTCTTGCTCACCATGGCAATGACAGCGCTGGGAGCCGAGACGAGCATCGACAAGTTCAGGAAGGCAGGCTTCAAGCCCTTCCTGCTTGCCCTCATCCTCTTTGTCTGGCTGATAGGCGGCGGTTACTGCCTTGCCAAATTCTTCGTTCCGGCAATATTATGAAATAAAGGCAGGCGGTATGCCGCCTGCCTTTATTTCTTAAAATCCAGATATCCTTCCACCCATGTGCCGTGCCTTTCGCGGTCGGGAGGATTGGATACGCTCAGCCCTATAAGCCTTATGGCGCGCAACGATGAATATTCCACCTGTCCCATGAGCATCTTGGCAAGCGGCAGAATGTCGTCTTTTGTCCTGATGACGCATGCCGACGTGACACTGCGCGTTATCTGTTCAAAGTCATGAAACTTAACCTTCAACGTAAGTGTGCAGCCCTCGAAGCCAGTGTGCCTAAGCCTTTCGGCAAGTTCCGTCACCACATGATACAACTCTATCACCACTGCCGAACGGCGGCTGATGTCTTCTTCCAGCGTATGCTCACATCCCACCGACTTCCTTATGCGTACACTTTCAACCGGGCGCAGGTCTGTTCCGCGCGCAAAGTCATAATACACGGCACCCTGCTTGCCGAACACTTCCGTAAGATGCCGCAGCGAACACTCCCTCAGCTGCATGCCCGTGAATATCCCCATGCGGTGCATCTGACGTGCCGTCTTTGGCCCTACGCCCCAAAAGTCTTCAATGCGCAAGTCTGCGATGAAGTCGAGCGCCTTGTCGGGATGAACGACGAACTGCCCGTCGGGCTTGCGCACTTCCGATGCAATCTTTGCAAGAAACTTGTTATACGACACGCCCGCCGATGCCGTAAGCTCCAGTCTTTCCCTTATTTTGTGCCTTATCTCCCGTGCTATGTCAGATGCAAGCTCCATGCCGGGCTTGTTCTCGGTGACGTCGAGAAACGCCTCGTCGAGCGACAACGGTTCTATGATGTCGGTATACTCCCTGAATATCTCATGTATGCTTTGCGACACTGCTTTATACCGCTCATATCCCGAAGGCACGACAATAAGTTCCGGGCAGAGCCTCCTTGCCTTTGCCATGGACATAGCCGACCGCACGCCGTAGCGCCGCGCCTCATAGCTTGCCGTCGAAACAACGCCCCGCGGACCGTCGGACCCCACGGCAACAGGCTTGCCGCGTAACTCCGGACGGTCGCGCTGCTCCACCGATGCAAAGAAAGCATCCATGTCCACGTGTATAATCTTGCGGTTTGTCATCTGCAAAGGCATTTCATTTATCATCACCGGGAAAACACCCCGTACCGTCCCGTTGCATGCAGCCAGCCAAATCCGATGTATCGGCATTGTGGTTGCGGCATAAGCGGCAAGAGGTATTTATATGTCACCAACTTACATCATTTATCTTTCTCAGACTTGTATACATCGCCGGTCTGCAAAGTTCTGTTATCTTATTGAACGAAGCATTTCGTCCTTAATGTGATTTCTCTACAAAAGTAACCACTTATTCCTAAGCTTAGGAATGTTTACACAAAAAGTTTTGTTTATACATTAAAATTCAGCAAGAACACTATGAATATTTGGGAGTATATGAAGTTTTTAGAGACTAAAACATTGACATGAAACGTATTTGTCTGTACTTCGTGTAATGACACTTTGATATATAAAAGCCGTACATGGTATCATATTGTCATGCAAAAAATGTCGTCGTAAAGTCTCATTCTACATGTCAGTAACGGTAAGGTGATGTTTAAAGAACATGAAGAATGTATACTTTTGCGGTAAGACAGGCAACTTTAGGCTGCAAAACACGTACCTTTGGCACCCAAAGATGCCTGCTTTGAGACGTTAATATGCCAGCTTTTGCACTAAAAGATGCCGTCTTTTACAGAAAAATGGGTCTTTTCACAGCAAAATACATGCACACTTTCGTGTATTCAGTCATAACATACTGTTACATTGCATGTTACGCCTGCACATAAATCCATGCCGCTTTTACGCCCGCGAGGATTATTTTTTACAAACCCCGCAGTATTCAGCGGTTATGCAAAGCCATAGTGTAAGCATATCGCGGGGAAATGCGGCAATATGTCATAATGGAAAGATTAAGCGCGTAGTATAAAAGAGAATGTATATAGAATAATTGTTTTTTCAGATTAATTACTTGCACGATAAACAAATATTAACTATCTTTGTTGCGATTCTGCATCCTTGCGGGAAGCAAATCATAACATCGTGGAAAAGGACGTTTACGGACGTTTTGTCTTCACTGTAAAATCAGGTGCATTTGAAGTTCATTTGAGGATGGCGCAGTCTGAATGTTCACTCGTGTGATTTATGCGATCCGTGTTATTTCGTATGTCATGTTTATGATGTATAAATGATATGTATACATGTATCATCCTGATGTGGGCTGACAGGTTACCATTTCTGAATTAGTGGTTTATCAGGGTCTGACAGTGGAATTGGCAAAGAGGTAAGACGCTCACGTCTTTTAATTTATAACCAACTATAATCATGCCAAATCTTGTGCGTCATTAGGCAATAAAAGAAAGACCATGAACATTTTCAAGAAAAGTGTATGGGCAATTATCGCGTTTTTGGCGATTTCGACACAGGCAGAAGCCCAGCGAAAAGTGACTATTGTAGAGCCTGTGAAAACCGAAAGTATACAGACCGATGGCATGGGGATAAAAAGAAAGGTGGCTATCGGCAGGTTTTCAAATGAGACACAATATGCCAAAGGCATCTTTTACGATAAGGAAAACGACCCTATGGGAAAACAGGCACTCGACATCCTTTCGGCAAAACTGGCAGCATCGGGTAAATTTTTGCTACTTGAGCGTAGTGATCTTGCAACATTGTTGGAAGAAGCAAAGAAAGGTGACGGCGGACTGTCTACAATTGGTGCCGACTATATGATTATAGGTTCGATAACAGAATTCGGAAGGAAAAGCACTGGTAAGAACGGAGTTTTCAGTTCTACAAAGACACAAACCGTAGAGGCTGCCGTTGCAATACGCCTTGTAGATGTATCGACAGGACTTATTATCTATTCCGATGAAGGGAAGGGGTCTGCAGAGCTCACATCAAAGACAACAATGGGCGTAGGCGGAAATGCGGGTTACGATGCAACGCTTAGTGACAAAGCCATATCAGAAGCAATAGGACAACTTGTTGAAAATATTATCAATAAATGTACCGACAAACCGTGGCGCTCGTATTTTCTGGCATATGACAGCGATGCGCAACTGATAGCGGGAGGAGCTGCTCAGGGTATAAAAGCGGGAGACACTTTTGTTGTAAAAACAGTGGGTAAGCGGGTAAAGAACCCGCAGACAGGTGCTATGATTGAGTTGCCCGGCAAACAAATAGGAACAGTTACTGTAATATCAACAGCCGGTGACACCCCCGAAACAGAATATTCAATAATAACATATTCCGGCAACGAGATAAACGCAGAAAACTTATCTACATATATTATAGAGGAGATTAGATAAATGAAAAACAAACTGTTATTTATTGCCTTGGCTGCGCTATTTGCCGGATGCAAGGCAAACTATCCTGTTGCCCAGCAGGGCGGTAAGGAAGACATGGCCTATTTGCTCTTTGTCAGCGGTAAGGAGTACACTGGTAAAACCGTCACGGTTAATATTGACGGCACAACGCGTTTTGATGCAAAAGTTGTAAAGGCGAGGAAAGCCAACAGGCGCGGAACTCAGTACGGAATAGGTACAGGGCGAAAAAGCATAATTGTAACTTGTGACGGCAGAACTCTGTACAATAAACAGATATTCCTGTCAAGTCAGGAAACTAAACAAATATTACTTCCATGAAAAAGATATTTATTTTAGTTGCGGGAATAGCATTCATGGCTTCCTGCTCATCAACGGAAACGCTATACTCATGGTATGACTCCGAGGACGCAGCATATCAGTATACAAAGAGGCTTACAGAAGACAAGTTGAAAGAAGCCATGGTGCAATATGAGAAAGTATTGAACAGGCAAAAAGGAATACGGAAAGTTGTTCCGCCCGGTGCAAATGCTGAATACGGTTATCTGCTTTATAAGGCAGGCAAGAAGACCGAAGGCATAGCCCTGATGAAGGAAGAAATACGTCTTTACCCCGAATCTGAGAAGTTTATTTCACGAATAGTTAAACAATTGGAAAAATGAGAATGTTTATAATAATGGCTGTAACAGCACTACTTATGACATCGTGTGCACAGCAGATAACACGTGGTGACCAGTATGCAAAGATGTATGAGGAGAAGCCTATGGCGATAGTCGTAATGCCGCCGATAAACCAGACTACTCATGTTGAGGCGAAGGACTATTTCTATACAACCCTCTATACACCGCTTTGCGAGAAAGGCTATTATGTATACTCACCAATGCTTACAATGGATATGTTCCAGACGGAAAGTGCATATGATGCAGAACAGTTCATAGAAGCGGATCTTTCACAATTCAGAAACATCCTTGGTGCAGATGCTGCCATATTCACCATTATAAAATCATGGAAAAGAAACAATTTGGGAGGAACTCTTACTGCTGGTGTAGAGTACATAATGCGTTCTACAAAAACAGGAGAGACGTTATATAAAAGAGAAGGACTGATAAAGGTTGATACGAGTGTAAGTTCAAGCGGTGGCGGACTTTTAGGTGGATTGGTGAATATTGTAGCAACAGCCGTAAGCACTGCTGTTACAGACAAAGTCATTGCCGGACGCCGCTGCACGGCTTTTGTGCTTAGCGACATGCCTGAAGGAAAATATGGAAAGAATTACGACAAGGACCAGAAGATGCCTGCCGGAAAATCGTATGTCAAGGCTACCGTGAAATAAAAAATATCCAGTTTGATATGACTGCACGTAGGATATTCAGGCTTAAAACATCTCCATAAATGTAAGTTCTGGTCTGTTGATTTATGTATTCGGCTGTCTGCTGGTATGTCTTTCCGTATTTATCCGCAACGCTGTTGGTGAAAACAGCTTGTTTTGCAGTAAGGTTTACGGGAATATTTATCGGCAAACAGCCGATTTAAATATCAGGCTTTACGATAGAAAGAGTAGGATATCTGTATCACGTGGATGATGTTTCGGTGTTTTTTATCCCTTAATGACATATTAATAATTTTGATAGTCCGGTCGGGGTTGATGGCATAGAGAGTTTTCGGTGTTTTATCTTACTCCTTATCTCCTTAACTCCTTCCTCCCTATATCCTTAATAATAATTTGCTTTTATGGAATATGTTTTGTAATTTTGCACATATATATAAGGTAAAAAGACATTAAAGACTAATTTCAATATGAAACAAACCAAGATTGTAGCTTCTATAAGCGACCGCAGGTGCAGTGTCGATTTCATTCGCCAGTTGTTTCTGGCAGGTGTAAATGTTGTCAGGATAAACACCGCACACGCCACGCCTGACGGGATAAGGACCATTATTGCCAACACGCGTAAGGTGTCTCGGCACATCGGTATATTGATTGATACGAAGGGACCTGAGGTGCGCAGTACCTATACCGAGGAGCCTATATCGTTCAAGGCGGGAGAGAGGGTCGCAATATGCGGCAATCCCGATGCCGACACCACGCACGAAGTGGTGAACGTTACGTATGCAGACATTGTTAAGGACGTGCAGGTGGGCGATGACGTGCTCTTTGACGACGGCGAGCTTGACATGAAGATTGTCGGAAAGGAAGAAGACAGGCTTATTGCCGAGGTGCAGAACGACGGCAAGCTGGGGGCACGCAAGAGCGTGAACGTGCCGGGCGAGCATATCGACCTGCCGGCACTTACGGAGAAAGACCGTAAGAACATCTTGCTTGCAATAGAGGAAGACATCGACTTTATTGCACACTCTTTTGTACGCAGCAAAGACGATGTGATGGCTGTCCGGCAGATACTCGACGAGCACGGCAGTGAGATAAAGATAATATCGAAGATAGAGAACCAGGAGGGTGTTGACAACATCGACGAGATAATAGAAGCCTCATACGGCATAATGATTGCGCGCGGCGACCTTGGCATAGAGGTGCCTATAGAGTGCATACCGGGCATCCAGCGCAAGATCATACGCAAGTGCATACTTGCAAAGACGCCTGTGATTGTGGCAACGCAGATGCTGCACTCCATGATTAACTATCCGCGTCCCACGCGCGCCGAGGTCACCGACATTGCCAATGCCATATACTACCGTACCGATGCGCTGATGCTCAGCGGTGAGACGGCATCGGGCAAGTATCCTCTTGAGGCGGTGCAGACGATGGCGGCAATCGCCGAGCAGGCGGAGAAAGACAAGATGCGCGAGAATGATATAGACATTCCGCTGTGCGACGACTGCGACATAAGCGAGTTTCTTTCAAAGTCGGCTATCGAGGCAACGGAGCGTCTTGGCGTAAAAGGCATAATAACGGACAGCAAGACGGGCAGGACGGCTCGCAACCTCTCGGCATTCCGCGGTCCTAATCCGGTGCTTGCGATATGCTATAAGGAGCGTGTGCAGCGTCTTCTTGCGCTCAGCTATGGTGTCATCCCCGTTTACCAGCACGACAAGATTGGTCCGAAGGAGCAGTTCCTTGCAGCCCTGCGCATGTTGCGCCAGAAGGGATACATCGGCATGGAGGACAAGATTGCCCACCTCAGCGGAAGTTTCGGCGAGGGTGGGGGAACGACGTTCCTCGAGATAAACAAGGTGTCGGACGTGTTTCATCAGACCTACCGCTTCCACATGCCTAATGAGGAATAAGTCTGGAATGTTGAAAAACTCCGCGGGTGTGTCAAAATACTAATACAGCAAATAGTAGGGACATATTCTTGTATTTGTCCGCCAAACATCCGTTGAATATTAGGGTGTTACAACCGGACAAATACAAGAATATGTCCCTACATGTTGGAAAAATTGAGTTTTGACATACCCGCGGCATGCTTACAGATTATAGAAAGCCTGCATGAGGCTGTGGCGGTAGTTCTTGCTTATTTTAAGCTCGCTTACGTCGGAAAGCGGGGCATCGAGGATGCACGTTGATTCCTGTATCATCTTTATGTGCTCGATATTCACGATATAACGTTTGTGTATCTGTACGAGTGACGGCGAGTAGTTCAGGATTATGTCGGCGGTGGTGCGCCGTCTCAATATCTGCGTCTGTCCGTCGTAGCAGACGACCTCCCACAGCTTCCTGTCCTGATTGTAGCGGAAGTATCCGATGTCGTTGAGCGTCAGCGGCTGGTGTTCGTTTATGGCATTCACTACAAGTATTATGGGCGGTGTGCCTGCATCTCTTTGTGTCACGGCATTCATTGAGGCAAGCTTGTTCTCGTAGTAGCGCGTCATAATCTTGCTCAGTTCCTGTTCCGTGGCAGGCTTAAGCAGGAAGTCGAAAGCCTGCCTCCGTATGGCGTCGATGAGATACTTGTCGTGTGCGGTATAGAAAACCACCTTCATGTCGGGGGTTACCTCGTTGCGTATCATCGAGCAGAACTGCAGACCGCTCATTGACGGCAGTTCTATGTCTATGAACAGTATGTCAGGCTCGGCATCTATAACTTTATCCATTGCCTCCGCCGTGTCGGTGGATGTGCCCACGATGTCCACTGAGTAGTGGCTTTCGAGCAGCAGCCTCAGCACTTCTATTGCCTCGCGGTTGTCGTCTATTATGAATATTTTTGTTATCTTGTTCATTGCTTTTATATATCAAACAGTGGTATAGTCGTAATCGTCCGGCAGCATTATCCATGAGCGGCATCCCTTTCCGCGTCCTCCCTCCGGGCTTTCTATCCCGAATGTTATCTGTTGCCGGTTCTTTTCGTTGAGCATCTGTATTGTCTGCTTTATTATGCGTATTCCGGTGTGTGGCGCGGGAGTCTTGCCGCCTGCCATGCCGCATCCGTTGTCGGTCACTTCTATGAGCGTCGCGCTGTCGCCGTGGCGCGATGCCCTGATGTGCAGCTCGCGCGCCTCTCCCGGCTGCGGCTTCATCGGGCGCAGTCCGTGCTTTATGGCATTCTCCACGAATATCTGTATCGTCATTGACGGCAGTCTCACCGTCGCGATGTCAACATCCGCATCGATGGTCTTTGTGTATTTGAAGCCGTCGCCCAGCTGTTGTTTCTCTATGCTTACATAATAGTCGATGAAGTTTATCTCCTCTTCGAGTGTGGTCTGAAGTATGTCTGCCTGTTCTATGCCCATGCGCAGCAGCTGTGTCAGGGCGTTGAGGTCCGACGGGGAGCCGTTCAGGCGTGAGAGCATCTCATGGTTAAGGGCATTGAAGATGAAGTGCGGAGTTATGCGGTTCCGCGTGTTCATCATGCGCAGGCTTACAATCTGCTGCCTCACCGTAAGGTCCTTGAGCCTTTGGCGGCGCTGCCTTATCTTCATGAAAGACAGTATCAGGGCGATTGCCATGACGGCGGCGGCAAGCATGGCTGCTATCCAGCGGTTTGTCATGCGGTGATGGTCAATCTGCTGTTGCTGCAGCATGAGCCGCTTGTCGTGTTCGTACTGCATGAGCTGCGTACTCATCTGCATGCGCATGTTGTTGTTCTTTATTGAGTCGTCGAGAGCCTTCAGGGCGACAGCCGTGCTGAAAGCCTTTTCCCATTGTCCGTTTGTCATTGCCGCGCGTTCAACAGCCTTCATGCGCATTATCCTCTGCTCCGGAAGCATACCGGGACGTTCTTCTGCTGCATCGGCAAGCCTTGAGGCTCCCTTAATGTCGCCGTCGAGCAGTGCAAGCTCAATGCGCTGTGTGTCAAGATAGTAGAGCGGGATGTCGAACCCAACCTTCCGGAAGAACATCTCCGATTCGTCTATGAGCGTCCTTGCCTTGCTGCCCATGCCGAGCTTTATGTACACGTCGGCGAGGTTTGTCCGTACAAAGGCAATGTCCCATTCGGCACTGGCATTGCCCTTGAGCGTTGCTTCGGCTTTTTCAAAGCATGCCCGTGCCTTCCCGTAGTCGCCTTGCTGGTAGTAGTCGTTACCGCGGTTGTTGTAGTAGAGGAACTTGTCGTTCTGGGTCATGTGCGGCATGAGCTTCCCTGTGCGCTCCCACCATGCCTTGCTTTCCTTGAAATCGCCCATTGCCGTATATACAGAACTTATGCCCATATATATAATAATGTATGTGTCGTTTCCGAGTTTTGCCGAGTCCGCCACGGCAAGCGCCTGCATATAGCTGTCGGCACTCAGGTCGAGCTGTCCGTTCTGCCGGTATATGTCGGCGATGTTCGTAAGTGCCATAATGCGGTAGGGCGTATCGTTGGTAAGCCCGTCCATGCGTTTCAGGGCTTTCTTGTTGTAGAATATTGCCGAGTCGGGCACGCCCGCCATGCCGGCAAAGAATGCTCCGCGTTCCACGAGCCATTCCACTTCGAGCCTGTGGCGCGTGTGGAAGTCCGACGACGGCGTGCGTCTGAGGTAGTCGCCTGTACGGTTGTTGGCAAGCAGGAACGAGTCTGCCTTCATCTCCGTGAAGTATCGTTTGGAGCGCATGCACAGCCACATGTAATATGTGTTGCTGTCGGTTGCCTCGCTGAGCCCGTTGCTTATGATTCTTTCTGCCGCGCTGAAGTTTCCACGGCGCATGGAGTCCTGCACGTCCTGCAGCTCATATTCCATCAGCGTCAGCCTGTTTTTCCTCTGCATGGAGTGGCAGGATGCGAGGAGCAGACCGGACAGTACGAGCAGGAATGTCTTGGTGGGGGTGTTCATGGATTATACTTTTATATTGTTCTGATACAAAAATACGTAAAAAGTGATAATATGTCAAAAGAATAATGTATTAAAACAGCAGCGTGAACGGGCACCGCGTGCTTTTTTATCCCTTTTGTCCGTGTATTTCAGCTTGTTGTAACGATATATTCCCTTTTATGTATGTTCGTAGGCGGAAGGTGTTTGCCACACTCTCCGATATGACATATCTTTGCAGGGGTTGGGGCAACGTCGTGCGAAGTTGCGTACAGCAGGTAATTTTCAGGCAAAGCCGTGTTAGTATGGACAATTATAAATTAAAACAAGAAAGGATTATTATGCAGAGAAATGTATTGAAGAGTATGGCTCCGTTGTTTTTCATCTGTCTTTGTGCGTGTCTCTTCGCAGGATGCGGAAGCGATGGCGGCGACGATGGTGACGGCGGAGGAGATGGAGGCAACGGCGGTACGGAGTATAAAATCGGCGACCTCGTGGGCACGTGGGAGATTGTGCACACTAAATATACGCGCCGTGAGAACGGCAGGGTGGTCGACTCGGGTTCTGCGGACGTATCAGGCGAGCACAACAGGTTTGTATTCTATTCCAACGGGCGTTTCGAGTTCCTCGAATATGACGGCGGCGGCATCTGGCATCAGGACGGCAGGGGGACGTTCTACATGCGCAACGGCAACGTTGTCTTTGAGGGAGACGACTTCGAGGATGCAAGTATCCTGTCGCTGAGCGCGTCGAGGCTTGTCGTGAAGTATAAGGTTACGGAGGAGAAGGGCAATGTCTTTATAGAAACCGAGTATACCGACACGATGGAGCGCATAGACGAAAACTCCCCGAAGCCCGGCGATGAGGGCAGCGGCGCATATACGAAGAGCGACCTTGTGGGCACGTGGGAGATAGTGCATTCACAGTATGTCTACAAGAAGGACGGCAGCGTCATAGATGCCGGCTCCATGGACGTCTCCGGCGAGCACAACAGGTTTGTGTTCTATTCCGACGGGCGTTTTGAGTTTCTCGAGTACGACGGGGACAGCCGGTGGCACGAGGACGGAAAGGGAACGTTCTATCTGCGTGACGGCAATTTTGTCTTTGAAGGCAGCTATTTCCACGATGCCCGGATATTGTCGCTCAGCAAGACGAGGCTCGTGGCACGGTATACCGTCGTGGAAAAGACGGCTGTAATAGCGGGCAGGGAGTACACGGACGTGGAGTGTGAGATGACGGAAACCATGGAAAGGATAAACTGACGTTATTGCATAATGTGTTGTTTAACCCGCGCATGAAGTTTCATGCACGGTCTTCACGGGGAGCTGCGGCATGACGGGCAGGAAAACCATGGTCTGACATAAACGCCTGTCTGTTGCAGCTCCTTCTGTGCAGATGCTTTATCCATTAAAGACAAACCATATAATATGAGACAAAAGATACAGAGGGCAGCCGGCACGGACATGTTCCGCGCGGCTGCTGCAGCTTGCCTGCTGTGCCTTTCATGCCACGTGCATGCAGGCAAAAGGCTCGTAAGGGTGATAGAGCCGACGTATGATGTCGTCACCAACTTTATGTTCGGACGGATGGCAGTTTTCAACAGCAAGGGGATGGGCGGCATCGTCACTTCCGGCGGCAAGGAAATCCTTCCCTGCGTATCTCCGGTGGTGGTTCCTGCATACAGCGGTCCTGACGGCGTTGCATACTATTATGACAGCGCGGCAGGGCGCGGCACGCTGATAGACATGGACGGCAACAAGGTTGCGGTGCTTCCCGAGGGAGTGCTGTCCAACACGGCACAGCGCTTCAACAAGGGCATGCTCCACGTGTTCGTTCTTGAAGGGAGCAAGATGCTGCCGAAGATGAAGTGGGGCATGGCTGACACGTCCGGCAAGATAGTTGTGCCTACCGTCTACGATGCAATGGGAGATATGAGCGAAGGGCTTATCAATGCCTATATCAACGGCAAGGGCGGCTACATACTGCCTGACGGCAAGGTGGCACAACAGTTTATCTACGACGAGGCATACCCTTTCAGCAACGGTCTCGCCAAGGTAGGGCAGAGGAAGCACGGCAAGATGAAGTACGGACTGATAGACCGTGGGGGCAACGTGGTTGTTCCGCTTGAATACGACTCGATGCAGGACGGTTTCAGCGACGGCCGCAAGGCTGTTGGTAAACTGGATATCAAAAGCGGCAAGTGGTCGTATGGCTTCATAGGTACGGACGGCGAGGTGGCTGTCCCGCTGAAATTCTCGATGGTAGGTACGTTCAACGAAGGCTTGTGTGCCGTCACGGACCGTGAGCACAAGGACAACATTGCCTTCATCAATGCCGCAGGCGACATTGTCATTCCGTACATCGACAAGTCGGACCTCTTCGGCATGCCGGTGTTCAACGACGGCGCCTGCATCCTCCGGTGTTCGGGCAAGGCGGGCGCAATAGACAGAAATGGCAATGTAATAGTACCTTTTGAATACGACAACGAGACATTCCTCGACAAGTCGCCCGACTTTTTCCATGTCAACGGAGCCGCCTTACGCCTGCCGGTGTTCGTAAACGGTCTGGCTGTCATGCGGAAGAAGGGCAGGTGGGGTGTCTTCGACAAGGTTGGAAGGAGCATCATACCAGCCGAGTACGAGCAGATTGTCGGCAGCAGGACCCGCGCCTACTTTTTTGTCAGGAAAAAGGGCAGGTGGGGGATGGTTGACTCTGCTGGAAGCATGTTGCTGCCGCCCGTGTATCAGGACCTGAGCATCAATCAGGATGAGGACATGGTGTGCTATAAGGAGGACAAGAAGTGGGGATTTATGAAAATTTTTGATTAACGTATTTATTGAAATAGTTGTGTATAAGCATAAGAAACGATGAAAATGAAAAGATGGAATTATTTATTGGTAGCTCTCTTTGTGATGAGCAGCATAGTGTGTGTGTCATGCAGTAAGGATGATGATGATCCTGCAACGGAGCAGTCGGGTAATAGTAACGGTAATGGCGGAAGTTCTGGCGGATCATCGTCAAGTGGTGGCAATGGAAGTCAGTCGCAAAATACAGTTACCCAGGTCACCGCCTTTGTAGTAAAGGAATATCGCAATGGGAAAAGCACTTACGATGATGAGAAAAAGACGTGTTATAAGATAGTGGACAACTACGATGGAGACGTTTATCTGAGCAGAACATCCTCCATTAACGGTGTGATAGGAGGCAGAGCCAGAAAAAATTATGACTCATACCAAGGAAACTACTACGTGGGTGGCTATACCTATACTGTGTCTACATCGCCACAACTTCACTGTACTTACTATTATTACTTCGACTAAAACATAATTATCTATATATAAAGTGGCACCTTGCTGTCGCAAGATGCCACTTTATCATTTCTGTCTTTTCCTTCTTTCCTTATATATACTATAAGGTGCTATGGGATATAAAATGTAACAAGGGTTATTCCTTTACTACTGGTATTTTCTCCACACGGCGCTGATGGCGTCCGCCTTCAAACGGCACCTTGAAGAACTCGTCCATAATCTTTGCAGCTGTCTTGTTGTCTACAAAGCGTCCCGGCATGACGAGCACGTTGGCATCGTTGTGCTGGCGGATGAGGCGTGCAATCTCCGGCTCCCATGCAACTCCGGCGCGCACGCCGTTGTGCTTGTTCAGAACCATGCTTATGCCCTGTCCGCTTCCGCAGATGCCTATTCCGGGATAAACCTCGCCGCTCTCGATGCCTTCGGCAAGGGCATGCCCGAAGTCGGGGTAGTCGCAGCTCATGTCGCTGTATGTGCCGTAATCCTTGTAAGGATAACCGTGCTCTTCAAGATACTGTATTACATACTTCTTAAGTGGAAAGCCCGCGTGGTCGCAAGCAAGTCCGATTGTCTTTATTTCCATAGGTAATTAAGTTTTTGCAGGACGAACCAGCGTATCCTGTTCCTGCGGTTTATAGATTTTGACGGGCAGGGACGTAAACGCTGTCACGTCCCTGCCGTTGGATTTGATTATTCTGCCATGAACGCTTTTACCTGGTTGTAGACGTTCTCGGCGGTGTAGCCGAGTTTCTCGTCCAGTACCTTGTATGGTGCGGAGAAGCCGAAGCTCGGCATTCCGAACACTTTTCCGTTGGCACCGACAAGTCCTTCGAGGGTTACGGGCAGACCTGCCGTCATGCCGAATATCTTGCTGCCCTTCGGCAGGATGCTCTCCTGATATTCCTTGCTCTGCGAACGGAAGAGCCCCTCGCTTGGAACGCTTACGATGCGTATTTTCATGCCGTCCTTGCGGAGGAGTTCGGCACCGGCAACGAGAGTTGCCACTTCAGAGCCGTCGGCAACGAGTATTACATCGAAGTCTTCGTCAGAGCCGGCAACGATGTATGCGCCCTTGCGTGCCTGTTCGTAGTCTGTCCCGGCAGGCAGCTTGGTGATGTTTTGGCGTGAGAAGATAAGTGCCGTAGGTGTTTCCATGTTCTCCATTGCCATTGCCCAGCATACGGTTGTCTCATCGGCATCGGCGGGGCGGAACACGCGCACGCTGTCTTTTCCGTGGTGGTTCTTCAGTTTTTCCATGAGGCGTATCTGTGCTTCCTGCTCTACCGGCTCATGTGTAGGACCGTCCTCGCCTACGCGGAATGCGTCGTGTGTCCAGATGAACTTTATCGGAACCTCCATCAGCGCCGCCATGCGCACGGCGGGCTTCATATAGTCGGAGAACACGAAGAACGTTCCGCATGCCGGTATAACACCGCCGTGCAGGTACATGCCGATACACATGCACGCCATCGTAAGCTCGCTTACGCCTGCCTGGAAGAATGCGCCGCTGAAGTCGCCGCGTACCATCGAAGTCGTCTTCTTCAGGAAGCCGTCCGTCTTGTCGCTGTTGGACAGGTCGGCTGAAGAGCATATCATGTTCGGAACCTGCTCTGCGAGCACACCGAGACATGCTGCGGATGCTGCACGTGTTGCCGAGTTTTCCTTCTGTACGCATGCGCTCCAGTCAACCTTTGGTGCGTTGCCGCTGAACCATTCTTTCATCTGCGCAGCCTTTTCTGGGTTTGCCTTTGCCCATTCAGCCTCTGCGGCGTGCCTGTCGGCAACGATTTTTTTCAGCTCTTCGGCACGCTTTGCATAAAGCTCAGCAACCTCCGGGAATATCTGGAACGGGTTGGTCGGGTCTCCGCCAAGGTTGGTTATTGTCTTCACGTATGCCTCTCCGCCAAGGGGAGCACCGTGGGTCTTTATGCTGCGCTCATAGCTTGAGCCGTCTTCCTTCAGCGCACCCTTGCCCATGACGGTCTTGCCGATGATGAGCGTGGGTCGTGTCTCTTCTTTCTGTGCTGCCTTCAGTGCCTCGCGTATCTCGTCGGCGTCGTTGCCGTTAATCTTCATGACGTTCCAGCCCCATGCCTTGTATTTCGCCTCGGTGTCTTCGTTCATTACGACACCACACTCAGTGGAAAGCTGTATGTCGTTTGAGTCGTAGAACATTATGAGGTTGTTAAGACCGAGCGTGCCTGCAAGGCGGCCTGTACCCTGCGATATCTCTTCCTGGATGCCTCCGTCGGAGATGTAGGCATATATCTTGTGCTGTATGATGTCATTGCCCAGCTTTGCCTGAAGGAATTTTTCGGCAACGGCGGCACCTGCCGCAAACGTGTGTCCCTGTCCGAGCGGACCTGATGTGTTTTCTATTCCGCGGTTGAGGTCCCTTTCCGGATGTCCTGGGGTGGGAGACTCCCACTGGCGGAACTGTGCCAGTTCTTCGAGCGTGAACTTTCCTTGCAGTGCAAGTGCCGAATAGAGCATCGGTGACATGTGACCGGGGTCAAGGAAGAAACGGTCGCGTCCTTCCCATGACGGGTTTTCGGGGTCGTAAACCAGGAACTCCGAGAAGAGCACATTAATGAAATCTGCTCCGCCCATGGCACCGCCGGGGTGACCGGAGTTAGCTTTCTCTACCATTGAAGCTGCAAGGATACGGATGTTGTCCGCTGCCCTGTTCATTAATTTCTTGTCGTTCATATTGTTTCTTGTTTGTTTTGTTACATTATTTATATATAAGGCTTTTCCCGTACGTTTACGGTTATTGCCCCTTGCTTGCAACGGCGGCATGCTCTATGGCAAGACCTGCCTTGTAGTTTTCTATGTAGGCATTGAAGCCGGCAACGTCTTCGTCCGTCGGCGCAATCTCGGTTGCCTCGGCGTTGGCAAATACTTTCTCGTCAAGGTATTCGGCAAGTGTCTGCTTCTTTTCGTTGTTTACGAGGAACGATGCAAGGAGTGCAATTCCCCATGCACCGCCTTCGCCTGCCGTTTCCATAACGGAGATGGGAGAGTTCAATGCTGCGGCAAGCACGCGCTGTCCCACGCCCTTGGTCTTGAACAGACCGCCGTGACCTGTTATTCTGTCAACCTTTATGTCTTCTTCGTTGAAGAGGATGTCGTTTCCTATCTTCAATACGCATACGGAACCATACAGGTGGACACGCATGAAGTTGGCAAGATTGAACTTGTCGTTTGCCGAGCGGACAAACAGCGGTCTGCCTTCGGACAGTCCTGCAACGGGTTCGCCCGATATATAGTTGTAGGATATCAGTCCGCCGCAGTCGGCATCGCCGTTGAGTGCATTGTTGTACAGCTTCCCGTAGACCTCGTTCATATCAGCCTTTATGCCAAGAAGTTCCTGATATTCTTTGAACAGGTTAACCCATGCGTTGAGGTCGGACGTGCAGTTGTTGCAGTGTACCATGGCAACGGGGCTTCCGTCAGGTGTTGTCACCATGTCTATCATTTCATACGGCTTGCTAAGTTCTTTTTCAAGAACAATCATAGAGAAAGATGATGTTCCGGCAGAAACGTTTCCAGTGCGCTGCTTTACAGCGTTGGTGGCAACCATGCCGGTTCCTGCATCACCCTCGGGCGGGCATAGCGGAATTCCTGCCTGAAGGTTACCTGATACATCAAGCATTTCGGCTCCTTTTGCTGTAAGTGTTCCTGCATCGGCTCCGGCAACAAGCACTTCTGGCAGTATGTCATCAAGTTTCCATGAGAAGCCTTTAGGAGCAATAAGTCCGTTGAACTTGCTTACCATGTCTGCCGAATAGTTCTTTGTGTCCGGATCTATGGGCAGCATTCCCGATGCATCTCCAATTCCGAGAACCTTGCGCCCTGTAAGTTTCCAGTGTATGTATCCTGCAAGTGTTGTAAGATACTTGATGTCCTTTACATGTTCTTCACCGTTAAGTATCGCCTGATAGAGGTGTGATATGCTCCACCTGAGCGGTATGTTATACACAAAGAGCGATGAAAGGGCTGCGGCAGCCTCGCCTGTGTTTGTGTTGCGCCATGTGCGGAAAGGTACAAGAATGTCTTCTCCGTCACCGAAAGCCATGTATCCGTGCATCATTGCGCTGATGCCGATAGATGCGAGCGATGTTATTTCAATGCCGTATTTTTTGTTTACGTCTGTACGCAGGTCTGCATAACAGGCGTGAAGCCCTGTCCAAACCGTTTCAATGCTGTATGTCCATAACCCGTCTACAAGCTGGTTCTCCCACTCATAGCTGCCTTGTGCAATTGGTTTGTTTTCCTGGTCTATGAGCACTGCCTTTATGCGGGTAGAGCCAAACTCTATGCCGAGAATGGCCTTGCCCGCTTCTATAGTTGACTTTGCATCCATTTTCATAATATGAATTATAACAGTGCCTTGTTCAACATATAGTACACTTCATTGAAACGAAGTTCTTTGCGGAATTCGTCAACCTTTGTGTCCTTATTGATAATAAGGCATTCTACGCCGGCGATTTCTGCATAATCCTGCCAGTATTCATCGGTCAGGTCGTATGAGAATGCACTGTGGTGGGTTCCGCCTGCGTATATCCAGCATCCTGCGCCTACCTCGAAGTTAGGCTGCGGTATCCATAATGCCGATGCAACGGGCAGCTTGGGCAGGGGTTTCGGCTTGATGCATTCCACATCGTTGACGATGAGGCGGAAACGGTTGCCCATGTCCACGACTGTTGCGGTAACGCCCTTGCCTTCTTTTGATGTGAATACGAGGCGTGCGGTCTGGCTCTTGCGGTAGCCTATGCCGAGATAGTGGAGCTCAAGACGTGGCTTCGATGCGGCGATGAGCGGACATACTTCGAGCATGTGTGACTGGAGTATTGAGCTTTGTTCGCCGTTGAAGTTGAGCGTATAGTCTTCAAGGAATGAACACCCGTTGGGCAGTCCTTGTGTCATTACCCATATCGTGCGGTAGAGTGCCGCTGTCTTCCAGTCGCCTTCCCCGCCAAATCCATATCCTTCTGCCATAAGTCGCTGTGATGCCAGACCCGGTATCTGGTCGAAGCCCATTCCCGTTGCCTCTATGTCGGCATCGCCGAGGTCGTCAAAGTTTGTAGTGAAGCCTTTTGCGCCCTTTGCTTCAAGTATGGCGCGGATAGACAGCTCTGCCTTTGCTGCATTCCATACCTTGCGGTATGCTTCGGATGACTTGTCTTCAAGTTCTGCATCGTGGTCGTACTCTTTGAAGTATGTCTCGACGAGTGCATCCACGTCCTTGTCTTCAATTTTCTTGAAGTATTCCATTACTTCATTGAACGGGCAGTAGTCCACATGATATCCCAATACCTGTTCTGCGGCAACCTTGTCTCCGTCGGTAACGGCAACGTTGTTCATCTGGTCGCCGAAGCGCAGTATCAGCATGTCCTGTGCGTCAGCCCATCCTGCACATACCCTTTCCCACACAGCTATGTGCTTCTGTGTCTTCTCTTCCTGCCAGTGACCTACAACAAGCTTGCGGCGTACACGCATGCGTGACACGATATGTCCGAACTCACGGTCGCCGTGAGCACTCTGGTTCAGGTTCATGAAGTCCATGTCAATGTCATTCCATGGTATTTCTGCATTGAACTGTGTATGCAGGTGAAGCAGCGGCTTGTGCAGAATTTGCAGACCGTGTATCCACATCTTTGCTGGAGAGAATGTGTGCATCCATGTTATCACGCCCACACACTTCTTGTCGTTGTTTGCCGCAGAGAATATCTCTACAACTTCCTTGCTGCTGTTTGCCGTTCCCTTATATACCACTTTTATCGGCAGATTGCCCGACTCGTTCAGTCC
>ERZ778514.1049-NODE-1049-length-22209-cov-5.970028_pt1 | contig 22209 bp, 14 predicted proteins | sample MGYA00510344_ERZ778514 | MGnify/ENA primary metagenome ERZ778514 (study PRJEB29527, sample SAMN07138968) | mouse gut metagenome | material: feces | host: mouse | place: China:Nanjing | collected 2016-01-25 ...
GGATGAAAGCAAGCCTCAAAAGGATGAAAGCAAGCCTCAAAAGGATGAAAGCAAGAAATATATGCGTTATGAGGATTTGTCGAGGTTAATACTTTCTGTCTGCGAGGATTATGTGGCTTTGGAAATAATAGCTGAGTCTGTTCATAGAGAGACCTCTTATTTAATAAACCGAGTTATACCAAGAATGTTAGAGGATGGGTTGCTGGAGAGGCTATATCCATCTTCTCCGAAGCATCCTTTACAAAAATATCGTGTGAGACAAGTTGGAAATTTATAAAAGAAATGGGAGTAAATCAGCAACCTACATTTTCGATCATAACGATCACCTATAATGCGGAGCGATGGTTGGAGCGTACGATATTGAGCGTACTTAGCCAGTCGTATCCGAATATCGAGTACATATTGATTGACGGAGCCTCGAAGGATAAGACTGTAGAGATCATCAAGCAATATGAATCCGGTATCGCTTCTTGGATAAGCGAGCCTGATAAAGGCTTGTATGATGCTATGAATAAGGGATTGAAGCGGGCCACGGGGGATTATGTGTGGTTCCTGAATGCGGGTGATACACTTTATACCGCAGATACCGTGCAAAGAATTGTGGAGTCTTTGAAAAAGAAAGTATCTTTGCCTGACGTGATTTACGGAGAGACCCGGATCGTTGATGCGGAGGGTAGATCATTAGGGATGCGCAGATTGAAAGCACCGGAGAAACTGACTTGGAAAAGTTTCCGGATGGGAATGTTGGTTTGTCACCAGTCGTTTATATCAAAACGGGAGATCGCTCCGTTATATAATACGGAATACCGTTTGACGGCGGATTATGATTGGTGTATCCAATGTCTGAGACGATCGAAAAGAATACATAATACACGTTTGATCCTGTCTAATTTTTTGGAGGAAGGGTTAAGTAGTGTGAACCGGAAAGCTTCCTTAAAGGAGCGATATGAGGTCATGTGTAAGTATTATGGCAAGGTGTCGACGATTCTGTTGCATGGTTGGTTCGCCGTGAGATTCTATTTTGCCAAATGGTTTAAAGGTAGAGTATAAACAATAAATTATAGATAAGTTTTATGCGGAGTATAATGAGTAAATGGGGAAAACATATCGCAGCGATAGCCGTATTCTTGGTATTGACGGTGATTTATTTTTCTCCGGCCGTATTTGAAGGTAAGGTAGTCCGGCAAGGAGATACGGAAAAGGCTATCGGTATGGGGAATAGCCAGATGGATGAATATGAGAAGACGGCCCAACCGGGAGAATTCAGCGCATGGTCCGATGCTATGTTTGGCGGCATGCCTTATGTGTCGGGATATGGCAATCCGGCTCCACGGTTTCCCGGATATCTTTTAGTGGAGAAGCCTTTAAAAGCGTTGGGATATATGGATGCGGGGATGGTGTTTACCGGATTCGTTTGTTTCTATATCTTGATGTGTGTCATGGGCGTAAATTGGTGGTTGGCGATCGCTGGTGCCATCGCTTTCGCTTTAGCGTCTTATAATCTGATCATTATTGAGGCTGGCCATGTCACGAAAGCGTATGTAATCGCTTATATGCCATTAACGTTGGCGGGTATGGCCCTGTTGTTCAAGCGTAAGTATTTATGGGGGGCGGTCGTGTTCTTGTTGGGTGTCGCATTCTCTATCGCGAATACGCACCTGCAAATCACTTATTATTTATTATTACTTTGCTTCTTCGTTTATTTGGGATATTTATTCAATAAACTGAAGGAAAAAGCTTATAAAGAACTGGGTACGGTAACCGCTATTATGGCTGTATGCGTGGTATTGGCAGTGTTGCCGAATGCTCAGAATATGTATGCTCAATGGGATTTGGGACAGAACTCTATCCGTGGGGCTACGGAATTAACGACAACGACCCCTTCGGGCGAGAAGATCTCTTCCGGCTTGGATAAGGACTATGCGTTCGCTTGGAGCTATGGAAAAGGGGAGTTGTTGACCTTGTTGGTCCCGAATGCCTATGGTGGAAGTTCGGGTGGAACGCTAGGCCCGGATTCTAAGTTATATAAGGAATTAAGGGCGAAAGGCGCTCAAGTAGGAAAAGAGGTACAGGCTCCTACCTATTGGGGAGAGAAGACATTTACTTCCGGGCCGGTTTATTTCGGGGCATTGGTCTGCTTCTTGTTTGTTCTGGGAATGTTCGTGATCCGGAATCCGTTGAAATGGTGGTTGTTCGGAGGTTCTGTCTTTTTGATATTGCTGGCATTGGGACGTAATTTTGATAGCTTCAATGACTTTATGTTTCATTACTTGCCGATGTATAATAAGTTCCGTACCGTAGAGATGGCATTGGTTATTCCGGGTATGGTATTTCCTATTATCGCTATATGGGGATTGAAAGAGGTGCTATCGGAGACCGTGAGCGATGCCTTGTTGAAGAGAGGATTGATCGCTGCTTTGGCTATCACGGGGGGGCTTTCTTTAATCCTTTGGTTGATGCCGAGTATGCTGTTGGATTTCCGTTCTTCTTTCGACGCTCAATATCAGCTGCCAGATTGGTATTACAATGCCTTGTTAATGGATCGTGCTTCCTTGGCTTCGGCGGATGCGTTGCGCTCTTTGGTCTTTATCTTATTAGGGGCGGCTTTGTTGTTCTGGTTCTATACCTCGAAAGAGCGGAAGAAAGTGGCGACCTTCGTAGGGATCGGCGTTGCGGTCTTGATGTTGGTTGACTTATGGACGGTGGATAAACGATATTTGAACGATAGCAATTTTATCCGCCAGAAGCCTACCGAGGTGTATAAAGAGACGGTAGCCGATCAAGAAATCATGAAGGACAAGGACCCTTCTTATCGTGTCTTGAATTTGAATAATCCTTTTTTGGAGACAACGACCTCGTATTATCACCATTCCGTCGGTGGTTATTACGCCGCGAAGCTAAGACGGTACCAAGAACTGATCGACCACCGTCTGCAAGGAGAGCTTAACTCGGTTATCGGGGCATTCCAAAAAGCGCAAACCGCCGAGGATTTGATGGGAGCGTTCGCTGCTTGTCCGTCCTTGAATATGCTGAATACACGTTATATTATCTATAATCCGGAGCAACCGCCTTTGAGGAACCCGTTCGCTTTCGGTAACGCTTGGTTTGTGGATAAAGTGGAGGCCGTGGAGAATGCGGATGCGGAGATAGCGGCGTTGAATACGATTAATCCGTTAACGACGGCGGTTGTCGATAAACGTTTCGCCAATGAGGTGAAAGGTTTCACGCCTCAATTGGACTCTACCGCTACGATAACATTGGATAGTTATCGCCCGAATAAGTTAGTTTATACGACGAAGACGAATTCTGAGCGATTAGCGGTATTTTCCGAGATCTATTATCAACCGGGATGGGAGGCGACGATTGATGGTAAGCCCGCTCCGCATTTCCGGGCGGATTGGATATTAAGGGCTATGTTAGTTCCTGCGGGAGAGCATCAGATCGTATTTGAGTTCAGACCGCAAGGTTATATTACGGCGGCGTATATTACTTCTTTCAGTTCATTGATTATCCTGTTGTTATTGATTGGTGCGGTAGGATATTCGGTTTGGAAAGCTAGAAAGCAAAAAGAGATATAAATTCCGGTTGGTTGTAGATACGGGGCACGCCCGTATCTACAACTAGATGAAACCGCTATTGATAAAATCGAGCAGTTTTCTCGTTAGGGTTTCCCACGAGAGGGCTGCTTTTTCTTTGGCTATGTTCGCGGGGATGGTGGCTTGCCGTGAGGGGGTGAAAAGTTCCTCGATACCTTGGGCGAGGGCCGTCGCGGATATCTCAGGCACTACGATGCCTGTACCCGGCTTTTCGATGCTGTTCTTGAAATCACCTACGGGAGTACTTAGCATGGGTAAATCGTAATTATAGGCTACGGATACGACACCGCTTTGAGTGGCGGAGCGATAGGGGAGTACCAAGGCATCCGCCGCAGAGAAATAAATGGGGATTTCCTCGTCGCTGATATATTCACAGTGGACGAATATACGTTCTTTTGCCGGAGATGCGTCGATCAGAGCCTGATACTTCTCGAAACTACCGTAACATTCGCCGGCTATAATGAGATGGTAATCCTCGTTAAGCTGTCCCATCGCTTCTATCAGCAGGTCTAATCCTTTATAGTCCCGTATCAATCCAAAGAATAAGAGGTTCTTTTGGGACGGACTGATACTTAGTTTCCGGCACGCCTCGTCTCTTTCGATCTTATTACCGAAATGATTGTAAAGCGGGTGTGGGTTCTGGATATATTTAGCTCCCGGATAGAGTTTCCACAAATCATGCCGCACGTTATCGCTCATTACGATAAAGCCATGGCACTGCCTGAAAAGTAACGAAGCTAAAGGTTTATCAAAGAAGCGTGGCTCATGGGGAATCGCGTTGTGGATAAGTGCGATTACCTTACAATGCTTTTTCATCCGGTTCGCTACGTGGGCGTATCCGGGAACGAAAAAGGACATCCAGTAAGAGATAATCAGTACGTCCGGCGCATAAGTGCGAATGGCGTTTACGGTGCTGAAATAACTAACCGGGTTGACGCTATCTAATACTCGCACGCTCTTGATCTTGATCGCACGGTCTCCTTCTTCTACATATTGGGTCTTGCCGGGAAATAAGATATCCGGATAGAGGCGTTTGAAGTTGAAAGCTTTCACTTCATGGCCTTCCTTTACTAATTCCGTATAAAGCATCCCGCTGAATTGGGCGATACCGCCACGATAGGGATAAATGGGGGAGAGAATAGCGAAACGCATGGTAATTGAAAATTAAGAATTGAAAATTGAAAATTAAGAATCGAGAACTACAGGAGCTGTCCTCCCTTCATTTTCAATTCTCAACTTTCAATTTTCAATTAATTAGTATCTGTAATGATCGGCCTTGTACGGTCCTTCTACCGGTACGCCGATATAATCAGCTTGCTTTTGTGATAATGTAGATAATTTCACGCCGATACGTTCCAAGTGCAGGCGGGCAACTTCCTCATCCAAGCGTTTCGGCAAACGATATACGCCTACCTCATAGGCCATTTGCCATAAATCCATCTGGGCAAGAACTTGGTTCGTAAATGAGTTGCTCATTACGAATGACGGGTGTCCCGTAGCGCAACCCAGATTTACTAAGCGGCCTTCTGCCAACAGGAAGATAGAGTTTCCGTTCGGGAACGTATATTTGTCCACTTGAGGCTTGATATTCGTGTGCTTGATATTCGGATAGTTGACAAGCTTGTCCACTTGGATCTCGTTGTCGAAATGACCGATATTACATACGATCGATTGGTCTTTCATCTGTGTCATATGCTCGATCGTGATGATATCGCAGTTTCCGGTGGTCGTAACGAAGATGTTACCCTCTTTCACGGCCTCTTCCATGGTCGTAACCTCGAAACCTTCCATAGCGGCTTGCAGGGCGCAGATCGGATCGATCTCGGTCACGAGTACACGGGCTCCGTAAGAGCGCATGGAGTGAGAGCAGCCTTTACCTACGTCACCATATCCGGCCACGACTACCACTTTGCCGGCGATCATTACGTCCGTAGCCCGCTTGATGCCGTCTGCCAAAGACTCACGGCAACCGTATAGGTTATCGAACTTGGATTTCGTCACGGAGTCATTAACATTGATAGCCGGAACCAGCAACTCACCTTTCTCCATCATCTGATACAGACGGTGAACGCCGGTGGTAGTCTCTTCCGATACCCCTTTCATCTCGGCTACCGTACGGTGCCAACGGCCGTTATCTTCTTGAAGGATACGATTTAATGTATCCAGGATTACCTGTTCCTCATGATTTCCGCCTTTGCGGTTGATGGTCTCCGCATCGTTCTCCGCACGATACCCCATATGAATCAATAAGGAAGCGTCACCGCCATCGTCAACAATCATGTGAGGGCCTTTGCCTTCCGGGAAACGAAGCGCCATGTCCGTACACCACCAATACTCCTCCAGCGTCTCGCCTTTCCAAGCGAATACCGGTACGCCGTCCGCTGCGATAGCCGCCGCCGCATGGTCCTGTGTGGAGAAGATGTTACAGCTGGCCCAGCGAACGTCCGCTCCCAACGCAACTAATGTTTCGATTAACACCGCCGTCTGAATAGTCATATGCAGTGAGCCGGTGATACGTGCGCCTTTCAAGGGTTTCTGATCGGCGTATTTCTGGCGTAGCGCCATTAATCCCGGCATTTCGTGTTCGGCGATCTCGATCTCCTTGCGACCGAACTCGGCCAAACTCATATCTGCCACTTTATAAGGCAGATGAGTTGGAAATAATTGTGACATAAATTAATACTATAAATGATTGAAGCGCGAAGGTACGAAAAAGCGTTGATAGTAGGTGTCCTTTATCTGTGAATTTCCATCTAGGGCGGAGGCTTGCCGAGGGGTACGGTGGGTTTGTTACTGCAACCTGCCTTGCAGTAGTTCTGCAACAGCCTTGCAGCATTACTGCAACCCGCATTGCGGTAACACTGCAACGCCGTTGCAGTATTGGGTTCTCTGTAGTTTAGTGATTTAATGAATACTGAAGGCTCCATCTACCAATAGCGCATGGCCATCTACGAAGCTCGCTTGCGGGCTGCATAGCCAAAGTACGGCGTTGGCGATCTCTTCCGGTTTACCGAGCCGCCCTGCGGGAATGTCGCGCACCAGCTCTTTCTCCAAGGAAGGGTCACGCCGCATTAAGTCTTCCGCCATCGGCGTACGGATAACGCCCGGACATACGGCATTGATGCGGATGTTCTTTGCCGCATAGTCGATAGCGGCGGTACGTGTCAGTCCGATAACGGCATGCTTACAGGCTATGTAGGCCGCTTGCCCCGGAAATCCCGTGACTCCGCCTTGCGATGAGGTGTTGACGATGGCGCCGCCGCCTTGTTTCAGCATTTGCAGGATCTCATAACGCATGCAGTTCCAGACACCTTTCAAATCCACAGCCACGGTACGGTCGAATTCATCGTCGGTGATTTCCGCCATCGGGCGTTGCGGTGTTTGTATGCCTGCATTGTTAAGAGCCGCGTCCAGTCTTCCGTAGGTAGCTACGATCCAGTCGATCATCTCTTTTACGGCTTGCGTATTTGATACGTCGCACCGATACGCTACGGCCTTATGTCCCTCGGCTACTAATTTCTCTACCTGTTCTCTCGGCTCACGGATGTCTGCCAATACGGTTATGTATCCAGCCTTGGCGAAGGCTTCAGCGCAAGCGAGTCCGATACCCATCGCTGAACCGGTTACTAAAGCTACTTTCTCTTCCGTTGTCTTTGTCATGATCATTTGATTTACATTTTGTTATTATTTATGTCGCGAAGATAAGGAGGGAGTGGTATAGAGGCTTTGTTATGTGGTTCAAATAGCTTTGTTGTGTGGGCCATTATAAAATATCCTCGGTTGGCGGTACGCCATACGCTATCTTATAGATTTTCGAGAAATGGGAAAGGTTCTTGAAGCCTACCTCGAAACAAATCTCCGAGACCTTACGCCCCCCTTTACGTATCAGCCCGTGCGCGGCTTCAAGGCGGCGTCGGATGAGCCATTCCCGGGGCGAGAGAGCGCTACATTTCTTGAAATCACGTTTAAATGTGGAGAGGCTGCGTCCCGTATAGTTGGCGATTTCTTCCATGGATCGGTAAAATCGAAGATAGAGGCATATAGGTTCTTGTCGGTATTGAGCAACACATAAACGCCCTCGACCATTTTTAGTTGCAGCAATTCGTCTGTCGGTTGGATCTTGGAATTGAAATAAGGGGTTATCGACTCAAACAAGCTTACGATATCGGGACGGTTGGACGGTAGCTTGTAAAGGCTTACCTGATCTCGCTTGGCATCTTTAGGGAGAGTATTTCGATCTAATTTGCTGTAAAAGTCGCGCAGGAACTTCATGGTGAACATCAAGAAGATCGCCTTGAACTGCTCGCCATTCCATGCTTGTTTCGTCATCTGCACGCTGAAGTCCTTGCGGATGAAAGCGCATTCTCCTTTATGTAACCGGGTGATTTGGCCTTTCTCGTCGATTACCATCTCTCCGGAATATACATACACCAACACATGCGAATGATTCCGGTGCAGGCAGCTCTTTCCGCCATCGAAATACATCGCTAAAAATAAATCCGAGTAACGCAGTGTGTTGATTCCGTCCATCGTTCTTTAGGAAAATGGGCGACACGGGAAGATCGTGCCGCCCATTATGAAGATTTTAAAGTAACTGTCAACTGTTAGCTGTCCACTAAATCGTCAGGCCGGCGTGATACCTTGCTCTTGCAATAGTTTCAGCCCGAGGTCTTTCAACTTGAACTTCTGTATCTTTCCGCTTCCGGTCATCGGGAAGGTATCGACGAAGAAGATGTATTTCGGGATCTTATGCCGGGCGATCTTTCCGCGGCAGAAGTCTTTCACCTCTTCCTCCGTAGCCGTCACACCATCGTGAAGGATGATAAAGGCACCCACTTCCTCTCCATATTTCTTGGAAGGAACAGCGGCTACTTGCACGTCTTTCACGCCGGGGAAATGATAGAGGAACTCCTCCAGCTCACGTGGATAGATATTCTCGCCTCCACGGATAATCATATCCTTGATACGGCCGGTGATCCGATAGTTGCCATTCTCGTCTTTCACGCCTAAGTCGCCGGAATGAAGGAAACCATCCTTGTCGATCACCTCGTCCGTAGCGGCTTGGTTATTGTAATAGCCCTTCATGGTATTATAGCCTCGGTTGCACATCTCGCCTTGCACGCCGATGGGGCATTCCTCGCCGGTATCGGGATCGATCACGCGTACTTCCGTGAACTCGTAGTCGCGGCCTACCGTATTGTAACGTACTTCTGCCGGGTCGTCGATGCGGGAATGTGTCATACCGGGTGATGCCTCGGTCAGTCCGTACACGCTGGTGACACGCATGAACATCTTCTCTTCCACCTGTCTCATCAATTCTACCGGGCACAAGGAGCCGGCCATGATACCGGTACGTAGGGAAGAAAGGTCGAACATGCTGAACATCGGATGGTTCAACTCCGCGATAAACATGGTAGGAACACCATATAACGCCGTACACCGTTCTTTATGAATAGAAGCCAATACGACCAACGGATCGAATTTCTCGACCATCACTTGCGTACACCCATGCGTCAATACGTTCATGGAAGCCAATACTACGCCAAAACAATGGAAGAGCGGTACGCAGCAACAAAGCTTATCGGCGGCGGTGAATTTCATATGCTCACCCGTCAGGAAACCGTTGTTGGCGATGTTGTAGTGAGTCAGCATGACCCCTTTCGGGAAGCCGGTCGTACCGGACGTATATTGCATATTAACCACGTCGTGGCAATTGACCTTCGCTTTGGCGGCCTCTAAGGTCTCATCCTTGATATTTTGTCCAAGGAGCAACATCTCGGGCGTATTGTACATACCCCTGTATTTCTCCTGTCCGATATAGACTACGTTTTTCAAGCGAGGGAAACGTTCGCTCTTCAAATATCCCCGTTGGGAGGTCTTCAGTTCCGGCAACATGGTATAGACCATGTCCACGTAACTTCCGTCGAACACGCCGTCCGTGATACACATCGTATGGATATCGGCGTTCTCTACCAGATATTCCAGCTCGCTTTGTTTATAGTTGGTATTGATCGTGACCAGTACGGCGCCGATCTTGGCTCCGGCATATAAGAATGTCAGCCAATCCGGAACGTTTGTCGCCCATACGCCGACATGCGTGCCATGTGTGATACCGATCGCCAGCATGCCTTTCGCCATGTCGTCCACACGCTTGTTGAATTCGCTCCAAGTGAAACGTAAGTCACGGTCCGAATAAACGATATACTCCTTATCCGGTGTAGTCTCGGCCCAATGTTCCAGCCATTGGCCAAGGGTTCTGTTATGTAATTCCATAAAATGCCGGATTTAATAAGGTGTATAGACAACTCCTAGGATTCGAGCCCTGCTGTCGGCTGCCGCATGTACATGATGCGCCACGATAGAATCATAATAGATGCTATCGCCTTCCTCTAGGATATAGGTGTTTTTCCCGTAATTGATCTCTACGACACCACTCAGTACGTAGATAAACTCCTCTCCCTCATGTGTGGACAGAATGAAATCCTCGCCTTCCTCGGAGGGAGCGATCTCGATCAAGAAGGGTTCCATATGACGGCCGGACTTATCTTGTGAGAGCGAGTGGTAATCCATATGCTTGTGTCCTTGTGTCGCGTTGTTCGTGAACCCGATACCATCGGCCTCGCTATCCTTTTTGCGGCATACGACTGGGCCTAGCTCCGCTTGATCGTCCAAGAATGTACCCAAACGTACCCCTAATACCCGTGCTATTTTGATAAGAGGAGCTAAAGATGGAAAGTCCAAGTTACCTTCGATACGCTCGATCTGTTCGATACCTAACCCGGAGCGTTCGGCTACTTCCTCGATAGAGAGTTGTTTCGATTCTCGGATATTTTTAATTTTCGCGCCTATAATTTTGTTGTTTCCCATGTGTATGATTTGTTATTTATAGTCCTGTAATGTTTGATAAATTGATACTAAACGGCGCAAATTTACATTAATATTTTATTATATCTAGGATTAAGGCAAATAAAAAGGGCAATTCCCGATTGGGATTGCCCTTTTTAATATTCTCGAGTAAGCTTTTTCTTACTTTCTGATACCAAGTTCTTTGATGATAGTACGGTATCTCTCGATGTCAGTCTTGATCAGATAGTCCAATAAACGACGACGTTTACCTACCAACATCTTCAATGATCTTTCCGTAGCGTAATCTTTGTGATTCACTTTCAAGTGCTCTGTCAAGTGAGAGATACGGAATGTGAACAGTGCGATTTGGCTCTCAGCAGAACCTGTGTTAGTAGCTGATTTGCCATACTTTTCAAATAATTCTTTTTTCTTCGCTGAATCTAAATACATGATTCTTTTTTACTTTAATAAATTAATACTATGTTATCTAAGCGGTCGCAAAGGTAGACATTCCTTTTTGATTTGCAATAGATTCTACTATCTTTTTTGTGTTTTGAAGCATGAATGTCATATATATATCGTAAAAATATCGTATTTTTGCAGCCAATAAATTAGTCTTCAATGCAAAAGATCAGAAACATTGCGATTATCGCGCACGTAGACCACGGCAAAACGACGCTCGTGGATAAGATGTTATTAGCCGGTAAGCTTTTCCGTGAAGGACAGGCAGAACCGGATCAGTTCATGGATAACAATGATCTGGAACGGGAACGAGGTATTACCATTCTTGCCAAGAACGTGTCTATCAATTATAAAGGATATAAGATCAATATTATTGACACCCCGGGCCACGCCGACTTTGGTGGCGAGGTGGAACGTGTCTTGAATATGGCGGATGGTTGTTTGCTATTGGTGGACGCTTTTGAAGGGCCTATGCCGCAGACTCGTTTTGTTTTGCAAAAAGCGATTCAACTGGGCTTGAAACCGATCGTGGTGATTAATAAGGTGGATAAGCCGAATTGCCGCCCGTCGGAAGTGCAGGAAATGGTATTCGACTTGATGTTTAGTCTGGACGCTACTGAAGAACAGCTTGACTTCCCGACTATCTACGGCTCCGCTAAGCAGGGATGGATGTCAGAGGATTGGCAGAAACCGGCTGAGGATATCACCGCTTTGCTGGATGCGATCATTAAATATATCCCCGAACCGCAGATGTTGGAGGGTACGCCTCAGATGTTGATTACTTCTTTGGATTACTCTAAATATGTAGGTCGTATCGCCGTAGGACGTGTACACCGTGGCGAGTTGAGAGAGGGCCAAGATGTCATGCTTTGTAAGCGTGACGGTAGCATGGTCAAATCAAGGATCAAGGAAGTGGACGTCTTTGAGGGCTTGGGACGTACGAAAGTTGATTCCGTGCAGTCCGGGGATATTTGCGCTATTATCGGTATCGATGGTTTCGAGATCGGTGAGACAATCGCCGACGTGAACGAGCCGGAGCCATTGCCAACGATCGCTATCGACGAGCCTACGATGTCTATGCTTTTCACGATCAACAATTCCCCGTTCTTTGGTAAGGATGGTAAGTTCGTTACTTCCCGTCATATTTTTGAGCGTTTGCAGAAAGAGTTGGATAAGAACTTGGCTTTACGTGTAGTCCCTACCGATTCTGCTGATTCTTGGTTGGTATATGGTCGTGGCGTGCTTCACTTGTCCGTATTGATCGAGACGATGCGTCGTGAGGGATACGAGTTGCAGGTAGGTCAGCCGCAGGTTATCATCAAGGAGATCGATGGTGAGAAGTGCGAGCCGGTAGAGCAATTGACGGTGAATCTTCCGGAGGAATGCTCTAGCCGTATTATCGATATGGTAACGAAGCGTAAGGGTGAGATGACCATGATGGAAAGCAAGAATGGTCGTATGCACTTGGAGTTCACGATTCCTTCCCGTGGTATTATCGGTTTGAACAACGCTGTATTGACCGCCTCTGCCGGTGAGGCTATCATGGCACACCGTTTCTTGGAATATCAACCGTGGAAGGGTGATATCGAACGACGTATGAATGGTTCGATCATCGCTATGGAGACAGGCCAGGCTTTCGCTTATGCCCTGAATAACTTGCAGTCCCGCGGGCGTTTCTTCATCGCTCCGGGTGAGGAGGTTTATGCCGGACAGGTGGTTGGCGAGCATACCAAGGACAATGACTTGGTGGTAAATGTCACGAAATCCAAGAAGTTGACGAATATGCGTGCCTCCGGTTCCGATGATAAGGTTTCTTTGGCTCCCCCTGTCGTATTCAGCCTAGAGGATGCGCTTGAGTACATCAAAGGCGATGAGTACGTAGAGATCACCCCGAATAATATGCGTATGCGTAAGATCATCTTGGATGAGACAGAGCGCAAGCGACAAGGTAGATCCTAGTATTTACGTATATATAAGCAAAAGCCGGCTGTCTCTTATCACGGAGACAGCCGGCTTTTGTTTGCCACAAGGATAGATATAGGGCTTTTATAACCCTCTTATTCTTTGATGGATAAGTATGTATCCTTCGTTCGTCGCCGCCGAACGATCATTCGCTGCCACTGAACGATCATTCAACGCCTGCGAATGATCATTCGGCGGCGACGAATATAGAATAGATAGGGGTGTGATCGGCTTTACATAAGGTAGGAAGAATGTTTTGATGCAACATAATACCTTTATTGCTCACATTGGAAAAATTAAAAAAGGCGGTTCTAAGCAGAACCGCCTTTCTATAGAGCTATTTTAATTGGATTATTTTACCAATGCAGCGAAGTCAGAGTTAGTCGCGTATTTAGCGAACTCTAAGTCGATAGCAGCTTCCTTAGCTAAGCTCTTGTCTGCGGCGATAGCGGCCTTCAAGTTGCTTACTACGCCGTTAGCGTCGTTCGTGCGAGCGGCAACAACAGCCTTCAAGTAAGAAGTGATAGCGTCCGGTTTAGCGACACCATTTAAAGTCTGAGAAGCCTTGCTGTAATCCTTAACCAAGATCTGAGCCAAAGCAGCGTTGTTCGTCTTAACAGAACCGAAAGAGTTAACAGCCTTTGCCCATTCGCCTTGCTCTAAGTAAAGAACGCCAAGAGCCTCACCCAACTCGTTTACGCCAGCGGCGTTACCGAACAATTGTTGAGCCTTCGCTTGGTCGCCCTTCGTTAATGCGATCAAACCTAAGTTCATGTTAGCGGAAGCATTGTTCTTGACAGAGTTAGATTTGTTAAACATCTGTTCAGCCTTAGCCAAATCACCAGCCTTGAATGCCATCATACCGATGTTGTTCCATGTGCGGTAGCAGTTCGGATACAATTCAGAAGCTTTTGTATAGATAGCCATCTTCTCATTGTCGTTGTTCGTCAATGTAGCGGCGTAAAGGATTTCCTCGATATTCAACTCAGAAGGATTGCTCTTAGCCAAAGCGCTGATCTCGTCGTCAGACTTACCGATGATCTCGATGTTAGCGGTCAAACGAGAACGACGTAATTGCGGAAGGATTGTCTCGGCCAAGTCAGAGTAAACAGCAGAGATATTCTTGATTTCTTTCTCTCTTGTCTCAGGATCTTGATACATAGAGATAACACGTAATACTAAGTCCTTATCTTGCAAGTTAGAAGCGGAAACCAATTCCTTGAAGCCTTCCCAGTCTTGAGCTGTGTAACGAGCGTCAACCGGAGCGTCAACCTTCATCTTCTTCAATTCCTTGTTCAAATATTTCGTAGTGTTTCCTTCACGATTCTCAGCCAACGTGTTGTTCAATTTGAAACCACCATCAGGAGAAGCGTAAGCGCTGATCTCGATAGCTACATTCTGGTTCGGAGCCTCGTCTGCGTTCTTAACAAGGTCTTTCCATTCTTTGATAGCGTCAGAATTCAATTCTTTAGCGCGAAGGTTGGCTTGTTGGATCAAGAACATGATATTAGCGTTATGAGCCTCTTTGATGATACGTTGGAATTTGTCAGCTGCGATAGCTGCTGTAGCAGTAGCTGCGTCAGCCAATTCGGAAGTAGCGATAACGCCTTCACCGATCTTTACATCCGGTAATTTAACAGTCTTGTTTTTGATCTTAGCGTCGAAAGTCAAATACAATTCTGACTTTTTCATCTCGGGTTTGTAAGTGAAAGAAGACTTCATAGTTACGTTAGCGCCTTCTTTTTGAGGGATTACTTGGTTGTTGCCTTTTACTTTCTCACCTTGGTAAGTGTAAGAAGTTCCCCAAGCTTCGCCACCCGGGTAACGCAATACCGGAGTCACAGTTACAACAGCTTTCTTGTTGAACCATTTTGCGGGGAATGTTGCGTTGATTGTTACAGGAACTTTGCCTCCGATAGCCTCTAGCGGCTGCGGCTCTGCTTTAATGTACTGTTCTGCCAACGGTTTCAACTTGTTTGAACAAGAAGAAAGAGTTAAAATGGCTGCCAATACGAAGAATGGCAATAAAAACTTTTTGTTCATAATTTTGATGTAAGTTTAAAATGTTACTATGTTAATATATTCACTTCCAAATTATCCCTTAGCCAATATCGTGCAAAACTAAAGTATTTTTTTGTTATGGATAGCAAAGAAGCGATAAAATCTTTTTAATTAATACTTATTAATGAATCCTAGGCTTGTTTTATACATGAAATATGGGTGGAATTATTGAAAAAATAGGACTCTGTACTTCTTGTCTTCTTTTCTCAATGGATGGTTTCCTCGGACTCTTATTGTATATTTTTTGATTAAAATATAATCTTTTGTGTATAATGCTTCTTGCCATAGTACATGGTTAGAAAGTAGATTCCGGATGTTAAATTTAGGAAATGGAGTGTAGCCTGCCTGCCCGTGATCTCTCCGTTTTTCGACACTTTGCCTTGCGCCGAGTGCAGTGTATAAGTCGCTTTCTCTACCCCATCCGGCAAGACAAGGTGTACCATGCCTTTCTCCGGGCCGAGATGAACGAGTGTCTGTCCATCCGGCTCGATCTTCTCGTTGCTGACAGGGGGGGTACCATATTGAATGACGGCATCGATAAACAAGGAAGTGTTAAAACCTGCTTGCGTATATTCGGTCGCTTGTCTCCATCCGTTTTTATCATGAACCCAAGCCGTATTCCGGGTTGTTTTGCCTTTGGGCAGATTGTAAGCGGAGAAATACGTGTTCTCCGGAACGCTCTTGAGCTTATAGCCGATGTAGAACTTTCCGCTGACGTTCACGGGCTTGGAGAAGTGGATATAACTTTCCTGTGACCGATTCAGGGATTTGGCAATCTCAATAAACGTATCGTCCAATATCGATTTATTGCTGTAGGTGGGTTGGAATGTCTCCGTATATATTAAAGTGGAAGGCTTTGAGTCGCCGCTGTAAACGGTAACTTCCACTTCCATTTGTTTGTAATTCGCTCCGGCAGGGGGTGTTACGAAATAAGCTCCGTATAAGGTACCCGGTTCGGCTACTTGGTAAGCTTCCGCATATTCTGTGATATTGGCGGGATTGTTTCCGAACAAATACGCTTTTTCAGACCCGGGGTAAAGCGTACATTCGGCGTTTTCTTGATTACCGGAGTCATAGATGTTGCTCAACCGGAAACAAGGGGCCGATTTATACGGATTGAGTCCCTCGCAAATCTTGGTCTCGTCATCGGACGGGTTCAGCCAATATTTGAGCTGTTTCTCGGGGGTATCGATCGTGTCCCAGGGTTTCATCAAAGAGAAGAAGTAATCATCCTTCGGGCTATTCTCGCTGGACTGCCCGCCGGATAACGCTCCGATAATCTCTCCGTCGGCATTGAATAAAGGAGATCCGGAGGAACCGCTGGCCGTATAACCTACTTCCCAAGTCTTGACATGCCAATGAGCGTCTTCGTAAAAAATCATGTTTGGGTCGGTCAAGGTAAAGGGAGCCAGTTCCTCATCGGATATACTGATTCGCTTTACTGAGTATTGGGGATGTTGGATGCACGTGTAGGGGGCAGGTCCTACCTCTTGTGCGTTCCAGCCCGCATAATAGGGCCTGTAATAAACCGGAGGTGTAGCGGTAAGTTCCAACAAGGCCATGTCTGCCATTTCATTAACCGCCTTGAAGTAAGTGGATGCGGTAGACATCTCTTCCGTTCCCCTTAGGATCGGGTCGCAGAAAGGGCTGTTGAAGTTGAAAAAGCAGACGATACTTCCGGCTATTTTCTCATAATCGGGGTTTTTCATCGTGAATTGCTTGTTCAGGCAATGGGAGGCGGTGAGTAGATAAGGCTTTCCGTCATTGTCCGTATTATTTATCAGGGTGCCCGTGCAGCCTACGCTTCCGTCTATGATCAAGAGAACGACGCTTTGCCCCCATTGGGCGTAATCGTTTGTCCCATCTTGATAACAAGCTAAGGGTGGGATTTTACCGATTTGTGAGGTGTTGTCTCCCGGTTCTAACCCCCGTAAGTTCCGGTAGCCATGGTTGACTTCCCCGACGGTCAGTCTTCCTTGGAACGAGGCGTTGGCCGGTTCTTGATATTCAATGATCAGGCGATCTCCTCGGATGGGAGAGACCGGCAATAGGTTTAACTCCGAGTTGTTTAGGTGATTGAACGAGCCTAGTATCTGTGTCTGGTCTTCATTGTATAGGAAGAGCTGGGCGCCTTCCGGCAGTTCATATTCCGTGAAGAGCACGTTGATGGAAAGGGCTCCGGGCGAGTAGATGCCGAGTCTCCATACACGTGTCCCATCCGGCCCGGTGAAGGTGACCCCCGAGTTGTACCGGTTATAATTCGTCATGAATTTATAGGCGAAACGGAAACCGCTTCTCAGGTCACTCTCATTCAGTGAGTCGATACGCAATTCCTCTTGGACGTCGAACGAAGGCATTTCTTTAAACATCTGTCCGTTTGTACTTCGCATGAGCGATAGCGGAAGCGGGCGGCCTCCGTGGCTAACCTGCGCTTTCAGATTTCCTTGAAAACCGAGCATCGTTAGCAGGAATACAATGTATAAAGAGGTCAACTTTTTCATATCGGGCAAATATAACTATATTTCTTTACCCCATGATCTATATATCAAGTTTTTTCGCTAAGTTTGCCAATCGAAAAGTACGGACAAACTTAAATAAAATCAATATATAATTAAATTCTAAAGATATGGCAACACCTCCGTTTCACTATGAGCCGATGTTCCAAAAGGGACCGGACACAACAGAGTATTATTTGCTTACAAAAGATCATGTTTCCGTTTCTGAGTTTGAAGGAAAACCGATCCTGAAGGTCGCTAAAGAAGGTTTGACCGCTATGGCTAACGCCGCTTTCCGCGACGTATCTTTCATGCTTCGCCGTTCTCATAATGAGCAGGTCGCTAAGATCCTAAGCGATCCGGAAGCTACGGACAATGATAAGTACGTGGCTTTGACATTCCTTCGCAACGCCGAGGTAGCGGCTAAAGGCGTACTTCCTTTCTGCCAAGATACCGGTACGGCTATTATCCATGGCGAGAAGGGCCAGCAGGTCTGGACCGGCTATTGCGATGAGGAAGCGCTCTCTTTAGGTGTTTACAAGACCTATACGGAAGAGAACCTTCGTTATTCCCAGAACGCACCGCTTACGATGTACGACGAGGTTAATACGAAATGTAACTTGCCGGCCCAGATCGATATCGAGGCTACGGAAGGCATGGAGTATGAGTTCCTTTGCGTGACAAAGGGAGGTGGTTCCGCTAACAAGACGTATTTATACCAAGAGACCAAAGCAATCTTGAATCCGGGTACATTGGTTCCCTTCCTTGTAGAGAAGATCAAGACATTGGGTACGGCCGCTTGTCCTCCGTATCATATTGCGATCGTGATTGGCGGTACTTCCGCTGAGAAGAATTTATTGACGGTGAAGTTGGCTTCTACTCGTTTCTACGATAGCTTGCCTACGACCGGTAGCGAGGGTGGCCGCGCTTTCCGCGACGTGGAGTTGGAGAAAGAGGTATTGGCCGCTGCCCAGAATATTGGCTTGGGCGCTCAATTCGGTGGTAAATATCTGGCACATGATGTTCGCATCATCCGTTTGCCTCGCCACGGTGCTTCTTGCCCGGTAGGTTTGGGTGTAAGCTGCTCTGCGGACCGTAATATTAAATGTAAGATTAATAAGGAAGGTATCTGGATCGAGAAGTTGGATAGCCATCCCGGTGAATTGATTCCGGAGGAACTTCGCCAAGCGGGTGAGGGCGACGCTGTCAAGATTGACTTGAACCAACCGATGGCGGATATCTTGAAGGAATTGGATAAATATCCAGTATCTACTCGTTTGTCATTGAACGGAACGATCATCGTGGGCCGTGATATCGCTCACGCTAAACTGAAGGAGCGTTTGGATCGTGGCGAGGATCTTCCCCAATACATCAAGGATCATCCTATTTATTACGCGGGCCCGGCTAAGACTCCGGCAGGTATGGCTTGTGGCTCTATGGGCCCGACGACGGCGGGTCGTATGGACTCATACGTTGACTTGTTCCAGAGCCATGGCGGTAGCATGATCATGTTGGCGAAGGGTAACCGTAGCCAGCAAGTTACGGACGCTTGTAAGAACCACGGTGGTTTCTACCTAGGATCTATCGGTGGCCCCGCGGCTATCCTGGCTCAGAACAATATCAAGAGCATCGAGTGCGTGGAATATCCGGAATTGGGTATGGAAGCGATCTGGAAGATCGAGGTAGAGAACTTCCCTGCGTTTATCTTGGTAGATAACAAGGGTAATGACTTCTTCAAGCAGATCAAGCCTCGTTGCTGATTTCTTGATCGATAAAGATAAATGAAAAGCGGTATCCGGTAGCAGACTGGATACCGCTTTTTTATGGGTTGAAACTTGAAAGTTTGTGCAAATATTAATGAAACCATTACACTTTAATTTTTTATCTTTGTAATTTTAAGTGATAAAACAGATTTCCAATGCCTCGCATATACATCCTCTTGATGTCAGTCTTGATCTCGGCTTTTTATGCTTGCGATCATCGGGGGAAGCCTTACCCCGCTACCTTGTTGCGGATCGAATCCCTTGCGGATACGAATCCGGAGGAAGCCCGCCCTTTGTTGGATCGATTGCGGGATAGCCTTTCGTCCTTTGATGAGGAACAGCGTATGTATTATGACTTGCTCGACTTGAAGGTCAATGATAAGATGTATGTCCGGCATACTTCCGATTCCCTGATCAAGCGAATCACCGCTTTTTATGAGGTATATGGCGATCGGGATAAATTACTGGAGTCTTATTACTATATGGGACGTGTCTACCGGGATCTGAACGATGCTCCGGAAGCGTTGAAGCATTTCCAAAAGGCATTGGATGTGGCGGGGGATACGAAACGATATATATTGCTATCTAAGGTCTACTCGCAGATGGGGATGCTTTATGATTATCAGAATGTATATGAGGAGGCGATCCGTATGTATGAGAAAGTGGCCCAATATAAGTTATTAAAAGGGGATAGCACTAGCTTGTCTCTTGTGATGAGAGACATCGCACGGGTATATAAAGCTATTAATAGGAATGATAGCGCTGCTTTATATTATCAGAAGGCTGCTAATTTTGCGGAGAGGGGTGGAAAAAGGCGTCGTCATTCCGGTATCTTGACCGAATTAGGAGATCTTCACCAGGAAATGGGACTTTATGATAAGGCTTTGGAATGTTTGTTTGAATCATTAAAAGATTCCATTGACCGAAATATGTATCCAACTTATTCTACATTGGGACATATTTATTTAGAGGTGGGAAGATTGGACTCTGCCGACTACTATTTAAGGAGATGCTTGGATAGTCCTAATTTATATGTGAGAGACGCTATTTATGAGTACTTGTCGCTTTTGTATGAGCGTCGGTTGAATTATCGGGAGGCTATTCGCTATGTCCGTCTTGGCCAGCAAGTGCAAGATTCCATCCGCAAGATAACCGATTCGGAGGAAATCCGTAAAATGACCTCTTTGTATAATTATCAGAAGCGGGAAACTGAGAATGTACGGTTAAAGAGCGAGAATGACCGGATGCAGATTCGTATTTACCGGATATTATCCTTGTTCGGACTGGGGCTTTCGATAACCTTATTGTTTATATATAGACTGAGGCGACAGAAAGAGCGGTTGGCTAGGCAGTTTGAGGCGCTTCAGCGGGAAAAGCAAGAACAATATGAGAGAAGTTTTCAATATGTAGAAGCGAATAACGCGAAATTGAATGAATTGGGGACCTTACTATCTCAAGACTATGAAGATACAAATTCATTGCTTCATGTGCGAAAAGAACTTTTGCAAGTGACCAATGAGCAAATACAGTTGCGGCGTACCGAGCGTGATTTGTTAGAGTCGGATTTAAGGCATTCGGATATCTATATGAAATTCCATTCCACGAATGAGGCAGATCAGATAATCAGGGAAGAAGATTGGAATGCTTTACGGAAGGAGTTAGATAAGACATACAATAATTTTACGAATCGCTTATATCAGCTATACTCGGGAATGTCATTGATAGAACTCCGTATTTGTTACTTGATAAAGATATCAGTCAAGGTAACTGACATGGCAAAAATCTTGGGCCGCTCCAAACCCTCCGTATCCTCATCCCGTAAACGGCTTTATAAAAAAATAAAGGGAGAGGATGGAACCCCGAATGAACTGGATGAATTAATCACTGATCTTTAGCCTTATACGACTCTGCGAACAAAAAGCGAACAAAAAGCGAACAAAGTTTTAGCCCCGAATCCAACCTTATCGGATACTTTTGCAGTCAAAAAATGAATGGGATGAAAAGATTTTTATTTTTGACTTTATTGAGTTGTGTGGGGCTGTGCACACATGTGATGGCTGAAGAGAAGAAAGGGGATCGAGATGAAGAAGAAGATCGTTCTATTTCTCATGCTCCGGTAGAAGTATGTTTCAGGAAAAAATATTGGTTAGGGTGGTCTAATCATAATTCCAATACAACAGCTAAGTTAGGCTTTGGCTCAGGATTGCAGATGTACGCAGGAAAAGATCATGAGTCTGCTGTAGCGATACATGGATTTTCTTCTCATGATTACTATTATGCGATACCCAATATGGTGGGTATTCCTTCTACGATTCCTGTAAATCAGGAAGTTATTATTGATCATGGAGGAACTGGATTGACTCTTAAATTGCAATGTAAGTATGATTCATACATGCCATAGCTATTGATGGTTAATTGTTGATGCATGGAAATGCATTAAAATAGCAATCGGGTATATTTGAACAGACTAAACGATGATCACGGCTTGGATATAAGGCTTGTGATCATCTGTATGCCCTATGCTTGGTTTTACTATCCGGTAATTTTCAGGAATAATATAAAAGTATAGTAATGAAAGTATTGAGAGTTTCTTTGTTTTGTATTGTTTTGTTTCTGGTTGCGATCTCTTCTTTCTCGCAAGAGAGATTGATTTCATCCGGTTTATTGTTGAGTGGTGGCGCAGGAACATTGGATTACGAGTTTGTAGATGATTTGAAGCCTGATCGGCTTGGTGAATCTTTCGATGATACATATAACTATGATCTCCATTTGGGGTATCGTTTTCGTTTACGGCAGAATCATTGGTTGTTTTGGGACTTGGATGCTCTGTTGGGAATGAAAAGCATACAGAAGGGGAGATTATTGGATTTCAGTGAGATTTATACGCAATATCAAGTGGGAAAACGGCATTTGAATTATTATATAGCACTCTCACCTTCTCTCAATGCTTCTATCTATAAAGGATTATACGCAGGAGTGGGTGCTGAACCTACCGCTTATTTCTATCGGAGTGTAGATAGCGGC
>ERZ778514.1059-NODE-1059-length-22128-cov-4.730938_pt1 | contig 22128 bp, 18 predicted proteins | sample MGYA00510344_ERZ778514 | MGnify/ENA primary metagenome ERZ778514 (study PRJEB29527, sample SAMN07138968) | mouse gut metagenome | material: feces | host: mouse | place: China:Nanjing | collected 2016-01-25 ...
CGGCAGCGGGCTGCCGTATTATGATGTGACGCTGACAGACGGCACGCTGATCAAAGCCGAACGCGAATGCTATATGCATCCGCAGATGTTTTATATCATCGACATTGCCGGGCATATGCCAGCGGGGATGGTTTTTATCATTCTTCTGTTCCTGCTGATCCACCGGAAGATCCGCTATATCAACCGTCTGGATTATGAACTGAAGATCCTCGGCAGCGGGAATCTGGAATATCCCATGACCATACGCGGAAATGATGAGATTACCGGACTGGCAGAGGGGATTGAGAACCTGAAAAACGGAATTCTGGACCAGCAGCTGATGAAGGATGAGGCTGAGAAAGCCAATATGGAACTGGTCACCGCCATGTCTCATGATCTGCGCACGCCGCTCACGTCGCTGATCGGATATCTGGAGCTTCTGACCATGGAACGGTATGAGGATGAAGCACAGATGCAGAAGTACCTGGGACACTGCAGAGAGAAGGCATTTCAGCTGAAACGGATGTCAGACCGTCTGTTTGAATATTTTCTTGTATACGGAAAACGGGACTATCAGTATCAGTTTCAGGAGCTTTCCTGTGAGAACCTTCTGGAAGACCTGTGCAACAGTCAGTTTTTCGACTGGCAGGAGCAGGGCGGAAGACTGGAATGCCGGATCGGGGAGCTGCCGGGTATGATTCAGGTGGACAGTGAATACCTGCAGAGGGTGATCGATAATCTGATCTCCAACCTGAAAAAATATGGGGATATAAACGCGCCTCTGGAGATTCTGGCATCTGAACGGGAAGGGATGCTGTCTATCCGCATCCGGAACCGGATCAGGCCCGGAAAAGACAACCGGGAGAGCACGCAGATCGGACTTCGGACCTGCCGAAGAATCATGGAGGAACACAGAGGCAGCTTTGCATGGTATCAGGAAGGAGAATCTTTTCAGGTGGAACTGGGGCTTCCGCTGTTACCGGAAATAAAAAAGGGTGAAAATAAGCTGCTGTAAAATGTGAGCCTGCCTGTATGCTCCGCACTGCATGGAGCGGATCGGACAGACAGGCTTACATTTTGCAGCAGTTCTTTGATTAGCGGCTGAATAATTTTTTAAAACGCTCCATTGCTTCCACCGTCTTCTCATAAGTGCCGAAGGCGGTCAGCCGGAAGAAATTCTTTCCGTTCTCACCGAAACCGGCACCCGGGGTTCCGACTACCTGAATATGTTCCAGAAGGTAATCAAAACAGCTCCAGGAATCCATGCCGTTCGGGCACTCGAACCAGATGTAAGGGGAATTGATACCGCCGAAGAAACGGATGCCCAGTTCGGTCAGCGTGTCTGCGATCGTCTTTGCATTTTTCCTGTAACAGTCAATGTTCTCCTGGCATTCCCGGATTCCCTCCTCGGAGAACACCAGTTCTGCACCCTTCTGTACAATATAGGAGGTTCCGTTGAACTTCGTACACTGGCGGCGGTTCCACATGGCATTCAGGGACATCACAGCGCCTGTTGAAGCCGTGAAGACCAGTTCTTTTGGAACAACGGTATATCCGCAGCGGGTTCCGGTAAAGCCTGCGGTCTTGGACAGGGAACAGAATTCAATGGCACATTTTCTGGCGCCTTCGATGGCATAGATGCTTCTTGGAAGTTCCGGCTCAGAGACAAACGCCTCATAGGCAGCGTCAAAGAGAATGACGGCATCGTTTGCAAGTGCATAATCCACCCATTCTGACAACTGCTCTTTGTTGTAGCATGCGCCGGTCGGATTGTTGGGAGAGCACAGATAGATGATGTCGGCGTGCTGCTTCCTGTCCGGCATGGGAAGAAAATCATTTTCTGCATTTCCGGGCAGATAAGTCACTTCATTTCCGCACATGATGTTGGTGTCCACATAGACCGGATAGACCGGATCCGGGATCAGGATCACATTGCCGGGACCAAAGAGGTCCGTGATATTTCCGGTATCGCTTTTGGCGCCGTCTGAAATAAAGATGGCTTCCGGTTCCACGTCAACGCCGTTCTTTTTATAATAGGCGGCTACGGCATTCCGTGTTGCTTCATAGCCCTGTTCCGGACCATATCCCTTAAAAGTCTCTGTGGAACCCATGGCATCCACGCCTTCATGCAGGGCGTTTAAAACCGTCTTCCCAAGAGGTCTTGTCACGTCTCCGATACCAAGCCGGATGATCTGCGCGCCTTTCTCCGGGTTCTTTCCGGCATAAGAGGAAGTCCGGCGGGCAATCTCCGAGAACAGATAGCTTTCCTTCAGGTTCAGATAATTTTCGTTGAGTCTGGGCATTTATATCATTCCTTTGCTTTTATTATGGTGGAATATTTTTCCGAAGATATTTTAGCAAATGCAGAGAGGGCGTGTCAATCATATGGAAAATATCCGTAAAAATTATTGTTTCAGGTTCAGGAGAAACATTACAGATTCTTTTTCTGGTAAACGAAATACAGCCCTACACTTGTAAATACCGTAAGATATCCAAGCAGTATCAGAATGCCGTGTAAAGAACAGGGTTCTCTAAAAGCGATGCTCCGGATCATACGGCTTGTCTGGGAAAGCGGAAGTGCGGCGATAAATTCACGGGCTCCATGGGGAATATTGTCTGTGGCGAAAAAGGTATTGCACAGATAGGCCATGGGCATGATAAAATAATTGGAAAAACGCGGTACATCCGCATGGTTTCTCGCAAGGAACGAGACTACGATCCCGATGGAGGAAAATACGGCTCCGTTTAAGAAGAGGATGAAAAAGGACAGAGCGTTGAATACCAGTCCGGTCCTGACCGGAAGGACCAGAAAAAGGATGATGCCGCCGGCGTACAGTCCCCTTAAGGCGCCCGCCAGAATCTGCCCGGCGATGAACTGCCAGAGCGGAGTGGGCGAGATGATAACCTGGTCAAAAGCTTTTTCGTACAGGCGCTGGACATTCAGATTCTGGGCGATAGCATTAAAACTGCCGTTCATGGTGGTCAGGGAGACAACGCCTGGTATGAGAAAATACAGATAAGGCTGGCCGTTCATGGAAGTCCGGATTCCCCAGCCGAATACGATCAGGTACATCAGCGGCGCTACCATGGCAGCAAGCGTAATCCGGGTGAAATCCCGGATAAATTCTCTCCATTTTTCCCATAAAATAGTTATAATTCCCATAATACTGACACTCCATATATTGTTTCAGGACAGCCGTTTTCCGGCCTGTTCAACAAACACATCCTCCAGGGTCGTGTCTCTTAAGGTACATTGCCCTTCAAGGCCGGACAGATATGCGATTGCCTGCTCCCTGTCCGGAAAATACCGGCTGTGGATCCCGTCAGGCCGGTGTTCGTCAACGGCATAGGCGCCCAGCTTGTCGATCAGATGCGCCGGTGTGTCCACATCGTTCAGCTTTCCGCTGTTCATAAGAGCCACCCGATGACAGAGCGCCTGCGCCTCTTCGATATAGTGGGTGGTCAGAAGGATGGTGAGTCCCTTTTCGTTCAGCTGACGGAGCAGATGCCACATCTGCCGTCTGGAAATGGCGTCCATACCGGCGGTCGGTTCGTCCAGCAGGAGGATTTCCGGTTCGGTCAGCAGGGCGCGGCAGATCATCAGCTTCCGCTTCATGCCGCCGGAGAGCTTCCGGATCGTCTTGTAACGGTGTTCGGTCAGTCCGGCAAATGCAAAAAGCTCTTCCGTACGGCTGCGGATCTGCTTTACCGGGAGAAAATACAGGCGCCCCTGATATTCCATGATCTCGTCCATATCCATATCCTGCCGCATGGAATATTCCTGGGTGATCACGCTGACCTTTTGTTTGATGTCTTTTCTCTTCCGCGTCAGCCGTTCTCCGTCAATGAGAATCTCTCCGCGGGTGGGCAGAAGCAGGGTGGACAGCATGCCGATGGTTGTGGTCTTACCGGCGCCGTTGGGACCCAGAAGCCCAAAGAACTCTCCGGATGCAATGCATAGATTTAACGAATCCACCGCTGTAAAATTTTCAAAGGTTTTTGTCAGGTCTTTCAGTTCAATCATGTACAGTACGGGCTTCCTTTGCGATGATCAGAGAATAGTAGCCGGCATCATCCGGAATCTCTTCCACGCTCTGGTAAATATGTTCGTTTTCCATGCCGCAGTTTTCTACCATGACAACCTCCCGGCCGCTTGCGGCCAGAATCTCTTTTACCTGATTCATCTTTTTCCCGGATTTCATCAGTACATAGTTGCCGGGCTGCTCCAGCCTGCTGTCCAGACGGTGGACGGCTGGAAGGATATGAAGTTGTTCACTCCATTCTGCCAGAGGGGTATTGGTTCTGGCAGCAGCGGCGCAGAAGGAAGTGATGCCGCTGATCAGGCGGGTCTCATAGCCGCGGGCGGCGATTCTTTTCTGTACATACAGATAAGTAGAGTAGATCGTAGGGTCTCCCAGTGTCAGGAATACCACATTCCGGCCTTCTCTGAGATAATGCTCCAGAAGGTCGGCAGCTTTCTCGTGATTCCGGTTCATCTCTGCCTGATCATGCGTCATGGGCATCTCGACGGGAACCAGAGTCTTTTCTGCCAGTTCCGGTACTGCCTGCACAGCGATCTGGTAAGCTACAGTTTCCTTTGCCGCAGGTCCTGGAAGTGCAATGATCTCATTCTCTCTGATGAGGCGTACTGCCTTCAGTGTCATAAGTTCCGGATCTCCAGGTCCCACGCCTGCGCCATATAATATTCCTGCCATAATATCGTTCTCTCCTTTGTGTTTGGTGTCAATGTCTTTATTATACTGACCTGAGAAAAATTTTCAACAGAAAAGTGGGGATAACAAAAATAACTTGACAGAATGGTTTAAAAAGTATAAACTTATTGTGGGTTTAAGAAAATTAAACTTAAAATGAGAGAAGGGAGGAAGGAACATGCGGGATATATCGGAGGGATTGATCCGTATGAGCCTGATTGGCAGCTACTGTATCCTGCTGATCCTTCCGGCCCGGCTTCTGCTGTCGGGTTTCGGGAGAAAATATGCTTTCTGTCTGTGGGTGGCCGTATTTTTGAATCTGGTCATACCCTTTGAGATCCGGGGCAGGTTCAGCCTGATTCCCGAACCGGTGGGAAGCCTGTCTGTGGAAGCGCAGACGACGCAGGCAGAAGGCATCTTTGTGTATACCGGTGAGGCGGAGTATGCCGCTGCTTCGAATCCGGCGCAGGAGCAGCAGCCGGGTTTTGAGAGAACCGTCCTGCAGCCGGCGGCGAAGGTGGATTTTTATAATCCTTCCGCGTCTGCACAAACGGGCCGGATCTGGAACATCGCCATGCTTTGGCAGAGACTGCCGGACATTCTGCGGGTCGTCTGGCTTCCGGGATTCTTCGTGATCCTTCTGTATAATCTGGCATATGCTGCGAGAACGGGAAAAAAGCTGTCCAGGGATCGCTGGAAGAGCTGGGATGGGGAGAAACGGATCGCGGAGGTGGAAGGACTTCCGGCGCCCTTCCTGTGGGGTATTTTCCGTCCGGTGATCTTTCTGCCGACGGGGCTGGAGGAAGAAGAGAAAAACTGCATCATCGCTCATGAGAGCTGCCACAGGCATAGAAAGGACTCTCTGACCAAACTGGCATTTTTTGCTGCAGTGTCCATACACTGGTTCAATCCGCTGGTCTGGCTTTCGTGGGCGCTGTTCTGCCGGGATATGGAGATCTGCTGCGACGAGGCGGTATTTGCGGTCTCCGGCGGCACATCCAGAAAGCAGTATGCACAGAGTCTTTTGAAATATGCAGCGGCACAGAATGGATACCGGGTATCCTCTCTTACCTTCGGCGAACCCTCGGCAGGCATGCGGATCCGGCATATCCTCCGTTTTCAGAAGAGACATATTGTGCTGAGGAGCGCTGCGGGCCTGGCGGCTGCAGTGATGATTCTGGGCCTGGTGGTGCGTCCGGCTGCTGCGAAGAACATGACAAAGCCGGGGCTTTTGCTGAATGCCGGTGAGAACGAAATACAGGATTCAGGGGCAGAACTGCCGGAAGATACAGCGTCTGAAGCCGGGGACACAGAACCGGCGCGGGTATGGGAGCCGGAACACCGTATGGGCTACCAAAGGGCGGAGGTCACTCATGTGGTCCGGGAGGATAATCCTTATTTTACACCGGGTCTTCGTCCGGAGCAGGAGCTGGAGATGCTGGCAAGGACAGCTCTTCGGGAGCTGTATGATCTGACCGGATATCAGGTGGAAAGCTGTGTATATGAATGCAGTGATCTGGGGACCTTTTTCTTTGCAAGGACGCCGGAAGACCTGTCTCACAGCCGGATCTTTTATACGAGAGCCTTTGGGGAAGCGCAGGGGTATGATGCGCTGGTGATTCCGTCCATGGACTGCACGGGCGCCAGACGGGTCTGGTTTTCGGATGTGCAGCAGCTGGCTCTTCCGGAGCATGCAGAGCAGATGAGTGACCAGGAACTGGCCGTCTGGTTTCTGGAACACAGCGCCGTCTATCAGGGAGAAGAGATCGATCATACAGAGCCGCTGCCGGAATCATGGACACAGAGGGTATATACGACAGACGGGACATTTTATGAGGTGACACTGGAGGGCAGTTTTATCGGGGTAAGCAGCATCTACGGCCCTTATCCGGAAGGATTTTCACATTAAGTAAAGGGAAGAAGGAAAGTAAAATGAAGATGAGGATGAAGAGATTATGCAGTCTGCTTCTTGCAGGTATGCTGGTCATGGGGACGGCAGCGTGCGGAAGCGAAAAGGAAGCGCAGGCAGATACCGGTGTGCAGACGGAAGCCGAAGAAGAGGCGCTTCCGGCTTCTGATACGGAAGCCGAGGCTGAAGACGGGGAAAACAGAGAGGAAGAAAACCTGGAGGACGCGGATCCGGTTTTGGAGACATCAGGAGAAGAGGGCATCAATGACAATGAAAACCGAAAAGATCAGTATATGGGCACGCTGCTTGACCTCTGTATGGAAAACAGGCTTCCGGACGGAAGCGCAGTGCCTTCACCGACAGAGGGCGCGTCTGGAAAAATGTCCGATAACCGGTTTGCCGTGTGTGATATTGACGGAGACGGGAAGCGGGAACTGATCATTCAGTATGCGACGGCGCCGACTGCAGGGATGATGGAGCTGATCTATGACTATGACAATGAGACGAAGAGCGTCAGAGAGCAGCTTCGGGAGTATCCGCTTCTGACTTATTATGACAACGGCATGATTGAGGCCGGCTGGAGCCACAACCAGGGGCTTTCCGGAGACACGCTGTGGCCCTATACCCTGTGGGAGTATGATGCGGAAGCGGATGCGTACCGCGTGGCGGCGGAAGTGGAGGCTTGGGACCGGAAGATCTCAGAGACCGATCCGGGCTGGAACATCAGTTTTCCGGAAGAGATTGATGCGGACGGAGACGGCGTTGTGTATTATGTCCGGCCGGAAGGCGTGTTGGATTATATCGATCCCATAGATGGGCCGGAATATGAACAGTGGCGGGATTCCTGTCTGGGAGATGCGAAGACGGTCGACGTGGCATATGAAGAGATGACGGAACAGAATATCTATATGATAGAATAAACAAAGCCGCCTGTCTGTCAGGGCATGCATCTGCCGGTTTGCCTGCTTCCCGGGACTTTCCCGGGAAGCATTTTTGTGATAACATATACTTGCGGTCACAAAAATCTGCCATGCAACCCGACTCACAGGCGAGATAAGCTGCAGATATTGCGGAAAATATCATCGCTCGTGAGTAGAAATGCAGGAAAGAGAAGAAAGGAGAACGACAGCATGGGACATCTGACAACAAGGGACGCCTACAAGAATCTGGAGGAGCGGATCAACTGGTTCACTCAGGGAGCGCCGCCATCGGACACGCTGTATAAGATTCTGCAGGTGTTGTATACGGAAAAGGAAGCAAAATGGGTGGCGCGGCTTCCGGTGCGTCCCTTTACCCTGAAGCGGGCGGCAAAGATCTGGGGAACCACGGAAGCAAAGGCGGAGAAACTTCTGGACCATCTCTGTGAAAAAGCGCTTCTGGTGGATTCGGAATATAAAGGACAGAGGCAGTTCGTCATGCCGCCGCCCATGGCAGGCTTTATCGAATTTGCCCTCATGCGGACCAGAGGGGATATCGACCAGAAATACTTGAGCGAACTGTACTGGCAGTATATGAACGTGGAGGAGGATTTCGTCAAGGATCTCTTTTTTGCCACGGAGACCAGGCTTGGACGGGTGTTTGTGCAGGAGCCGGTGCTGACCAATGATAAGACAAACCATATTCTGGACTATGAACGCGCGACACATATTGTAGAGGAGGCAAAGTATATTGGTCTTGGAACCTGCTACTGCCGCCACAAGGCATATCATGCGGGACATCCCTGCGAGATCGATGCTCCCTGGGATGTTTGTCTGACTTTTGACAATGTGGCGCGTTCTCTGGCGGAGCATGGGGAATACGCAAGGCTGATCTCCAGAGAAGAGGCGAAGGATGTGCTGGAGCGTTCCTATGACAGCAACCTGGTGCAGATCGGGGAAAATGTACGGGAGCATCCTGCCTTTATCTGCAACTGCTGCGGATGCTGCTGCGAGGCGCTGCAGGCGGCCAGAAAGTTCAGTCCCATGCAGCCGGTGGCAACGACCAACTATATTCCGGAGGTGTCTCTTAAGACCTGCATCGGCTGCGGAAAATGCGCAAAGGTCTGTCCGATTCTTGCCATTGCCATGGAGGAAGCTGGGAAAAATCCGGACGGCACGAAGAAACATCCGAAGATTGACAGGGAAATCTGCCTTGGCTGCGGCGTCTGTGCAAGGAACTGTCCGACGAAGGCGATTAAGCTGAAGCACCGGCCGGTGCAGGTGATCACGCCGGTCAACAGCACCCACCGGTTTGTACTCCAGGCCATTGAAAAGGGCACTTTGCAGAACCTGGTATTTGACAATCAGGCATTCGCCAACCACCGCGCCATGGCTGCGGTATTCGGAACGATCCTGAAGCTGCCGCCGCTGAAACAGGCGCTTGCGAGTAAACAGTTCAAGTCGGTCTATCTGGACAGACTTTTGTCCATGCAGAAGAAACAGATAAAATAAAGAAAGTGGATCCTGCCGGTCTGATGCCGGACAGGATCCATCTTTTCCGCTATCTGGAATGGACATAAAAATACAGAAGGGAGCCGTTACAGATAGCTGTGAAGAGCCGAGCGGAACTCTTCTTCGATGGAGATCAGCTTTCGGCAGAGTCCTTTTGCAGTCTGATCTGCAGCCGGATACTGGCTCAGACGCTGATAGAGAGTCTTGATGCCCATATCACAGCCGTCTGTCATCAGTTCTGCGATGGATGCGTCGCTGTCGTCCATGGACATCTTTATGTTGGTTTTGAACCAGGACATGCCTTTTGCCATAAGACCGGGTTCCTTTTCTTCGCTGTGGTGGCGAAGCAGAAGCTCATGGATTTCGTTGCCCAGCTGTTCGTGGTGGTCTCTGCTTTTTCTTAACAGCTTTCTCATGTCGGATGCTTTGGTTTTCTCCAGAACTTCGTCAATGGAAGCGACTGCCATCTTCGTTCCGGAGTCGCATTCTTTTAACAGGTTGATAGTATCATTATTTTCCATATGGTAAAACCTCCTCGTATGTTTTCGGTATCTGTAGTGGTAGTATGCAGAGGAAGGGCTGTAAATATGTATGACAGCTTTTGTGAAAAAAGGAACTGTTCCGACATATGACAAAATTTCCAGAATGTCATATGAAACAGTTCCTTTTATATTTGAAAACAGAAATTCAGCGGTACGGGAATCGCGCGCCCACTGCAAAAATGGGGATGGTATCAAAAACATCTCCATGCCCGCCGCGGGTTCTTTTTGCGACAATCCCTTTGTCAACGAATCTTCGGTCGATGAACATTTTCAGGGATCTGGGATTTCCGGCAGTTGTTTTTACTTCCAGGCCGTAGATGATATTATCTGATGCGGTAAGCATAAAATCCAGTTCATACTGATTATAGATGGAAAAGCAGAGAAAACCTTTCACGACCGGGTGTTCATGGAAGGTATGAAACAGTCGATATAATTCATTGAATACAAAGGTTTCCGTGATCAGCCCTTCCAGTGTGCCCTGAGGCAGAGTGGTACCACCGGCGATATATGATGCAATGCCGCAGTCCATGAAATAGATCCGGCGGTCATACTGGATATCGTTGATATTTCCATTGGAAGCCAGATGGCAGCAGCCGATGATACTGCAGTATTTCAGCCACATGACGGCGCCGGAGACTTCTTCCCGCGTGATCCATGATTTTGAGGACTTTTTTGTCAGCTCTGTGAGAGTCTCGATGGAATTTTTGCCGGAGCCTCTTTTTTCCTGACACATTTCCCGGATCGCTTCCTGATAAACAGAACTGAAAATTTCGGCATCCCTGGGGCTGCTGAAATAGTTTCTGGATTCTTTTTCAAAGATATCCAGCAGATTTTTCAGAACTTCGTGGCAGCGTCGGATATCCCTGCAACGGAGCCAGGTCTTGACAACCTCAGGATAACCCCCGATCTTTCGATACAGATCATACAGGTCATATAATTTCTCATAATCTGCAGGTGATCCTTCTCCATAGAGGTCAATATGCAGTAATGTATCTTCCAGGCCAAAGATCCTGCAGAATTCCTGAAATGAGAGCGTATGCATGGACAGAGAAGAGACAGTTCCGGCGGGCTGAAAAAATTCTTTTTTCAGTGTCTGTCCCAGATAACTTCCGGTAACGATTATGTCGCAATGAAGAGCGGAACGAAGGTCACGGATGGAATTGTAGGCATCAAAGCTCAGCTGGATTTCATCAATAATCAAAAGCGTATCCTGTTTATTGACAAAGGGCAAAAGTCCGGCTCTTTTACAGTAGCGGTTCATGGAAAAGGCGAACTGCCCTTTCCGAATCACTTCCAGAAAGTCATAACGGTCCATGGCCAGATTTACATAGATCACCTGATTATAGTTTTTATATGCAAATTTTAAAAGTTCCGTAGTTTTACCGACCTGTCTGGTACCGTCCAGCCGCAGTACGGTTCCTGTATGTTCTGTTTTCCAGCGAAGCAGGTCTTTCTGAATATCCCGGACAAAAGGATTTTCTTCTGTCAGCCTTTTATAGCGCCGGATATTAACGGCCTGTGCATAAGCGACAGAGGGCAGTGTACAGGAAGCCTGGATCTGTATCCCGTCTTTTGCCAGAGTCAGATTGTCAATCGTATCTATATTTTCCCGAATGATATCATCTGTATAAAATTCTTCATCCACCAGAAATCCGATGGGAATTCCGCCGGAATCGATAACTCTTTGTGTAGCTGTCATAATCCTGTCCTTTACCAGAGTGTCAGCGTATGGAACTGCCTGTCCTGCCGTTTATTATAGAAAGTATACCATGTGATGCCGTTTTTGTCTTGTGAATTTTTTGGAAGGCTTTTTCCAATATCTTGTGACGCACAGAGAACTGTAGTAAAATGATGAAGAGATTTCAAATAGCAGTGAAAGAGGAAAATGGCATGACCTTTTGGGAGATTACCTGCGCAAACCTGTGCAGTATGGCTTACGATATCATATTTATGCTGTGTATGGTCCGTATCCTTCTTGGGCGTGTGCCGGACCGCGGGAACGGATCAATACAAAAGCATGCGGTCCGGGCCATGGTACTGGGAGTTCTGCTTGCGGTGGCGGGGACGGTCTGTTATCTGACCGGATTCTGGAAGATCGAGTTCGAGATCGGACAGATCCTGTGGGAATACTTTGTGCTGGCTGCCTGGACGGTCTTTGTCCATGATCTGTACAGACTTCCCCTGATGACCTGCTGGAGCGCCGTCCTTCTTGGGGCAATTCTGGATTCCTACGGCGAACTGCTGGCAGAGGCGTTCGTTTACGGTAAATTCTTTCATCTGAGCGTGCCGGAGGAATGCAGGAGTTATCTGTTCTGGCTTCTGGTGATTCTGCCGGCCTGCCGGTTTTTCTGCCTGCTTTTTATTCGCAGGGCCGGAAGGGCGTACCGGCACTGGGCAAAAAGAGAGGAGCGCAAAAAGGGGATTCTGCTTCTGCTCAGCCTGTATCCGATGCTTTTTCATCTCATTTTGTGGCTGCTGTCTTCCAAAGGGGGAGAGGGGCAGGAGAATCTTCTGCTTTCCGTAAGCCTGCTTCTGGTGCTTCATCTGATCCTGGTCTATGAGGGCAGGGATGAGCAGCAGAAGGAGCGCATTCTGCAGCAGCAGATCAGCCTGATGCAGCAAAGCGCCTATATCGAACAGATGGAACAGATTCAGGCGGAGGTCCGCAGATTTCGCCATGATTTTAAAAATATGATGGCAGGCATGTACCTGCAGGCAGGGGAGGGGGATCTGAACGCCGTTCAGAGATTTATTCAGGAGATGACAGAGGATTTTGACCGGCAGGCCGGCAGTCAGATCCGACTGATGAATCAGCTGGCCAATGTGCATATGACGGAGGTAAAGGGACTTCTTCTGGAGAAGCTTTTACAGATGCAGAAGGCGGAGGTCGCCTGTGAGCTGGAGGTCTTTCGCCCTCTGGAAGGTACACGTATCCGCAGCGTGGATCTGTGCCGATGTCTGGGGATCCTTCTGGACAATGCGGTGGAAGAGGTATTCGGGAAAGAGGACGGACAGATCCATGTGCTGATCAGCAGCCAGGAGCAGTGCACGACTTTCCGGGTGAAAAATACACTGTATGGTATGGTGGATCTGCACCGTGTCGGAACGGAAGGATATTCCACGAAAGGAAACGGACGGGGCGTTGGACTGTCCAGTTACCGGCGGATAACAGATAAGTACGATTTCGTACTGACATCCACGGCAGTACAGGACGGATGTTTTATACAGGAGTTAAAGATTCAGGAGATATCGTGTCAGGACAGATACGGCATGGATCAAGAGAAAGCAGATCAAAGAACTGCAGAACGGGAGGTGGGATAAATGCTGCCGGTGTTTATCTGTGAAGATGAGGAGCGCATCCGGGAAGCCGAACGGGAATATATCGAGAAACAGCTCCTGATCGAAGGTTATGACATGAAGACTGCGGTCTGTACCGGAAGCCCGGAGGAACTTCTGGAGGCGCTGTCCGGTGAGCAGAGGGGCATTTATTTTCTGGATGTGGAATTAAAGGGAGCATCTATGGACGGCTTTGAGCTGGGACAGCAGATCCGGAAAAAAGATGCCAGAGGTTTTCTTATCTATGTGACGGCTTTTCAGGATCTTGCATTTGAGACGTTCCGGTATCATCTGGAGGCGCTGGACTATATCTGCAAGCAGGACCGGACGAAGATGTTTGCGGATATTTCCCGCTGCCTGAAAGCGGTCACCGAGCGGATGCAGCAGGAGAAGGGACAAAAACAGCCGTATTTTACCGTGAAGGTACTGGACGTGGTAAGACATATACCGGTGGAGGAAATCCTGTATTTTTCCATTGCCGGGCATACGCATCGGGTCGAGCTTTATACAAAGCGGGAGCGGCTGGATTTCATCGGCAGCATGCAGGAACTGGAACGTACGCCGGGACCGGGGTTCTGTCGGGTCCACAGGGCCTGCCTGGTGAATACAGATCAGATCACAGGTGTGGACCGGAAGCAGGTGTCCATTCAGGCAGTGAGATGAACCGTTCGGGCATTTTGCAGCCGGAGCAGCCCCGAAAGTGGTATGATAAAAGGCAAATATTACAGTATCCGGGAGGAAGGAATCAAATGTCTGAAACAAATATAAAAAGAAAGCAGCTTTTTATTTTTCTGCTCGTAGCCTATGGCGTTACTTACCTGATGGGAATTCTGATGTGGTACGGCAGTACGGCTTCCCTGGGACTGAGCGCTTTTCCCAATGCACAGATGATGTATCCGGCGGCGGGAGTGATGCTGGCGTATGCGCTGACAGAAAGAGGAGAGCGGAAGCTGACCAGATGGTTTTACGGGATTTTTCTTCTGATGACGGTTCTGATGGCCGTTCTGGCTGTCCTGTCCGTGCTGGCACCTGAATCGATCATACAGCTTCCGGGAGGCGAATTTACCCTGTGGGCGCTGGTGCAGCAGTTCGTCCTGATCGGCGGAAGTCTTCTGTGCTGGATCGCGCTTCTGCTGGACGGTAAGGGGCGGAGAAAAGCCTGCGGGCTTGGGTGGAGGAACTGGAAACCGTCCCTGTTCTGTATCCTTTTGTTTCTGCTGCTGTATTTTGGGCGGGCAGGCATATCTTACGCGCTGACCGGGCAGGCAGGCTTTCTCGTGGAGACCCTGACCAGACCGGAAGCCTGGAGTTATCTTCTGTTCATGCCTGTGAATTTCATCCTGGCGTTTGCGGCGTTCTTTGGTGAGGAATATGGATGGCGTTATTATCTGCAGCCGATCCTGCAGGAACGGTTCGGAGTTCGAACAGGCGTTCTGATTCTTGGCGTCGTGTGGGGACTCTGGCATCTGCCGTGTGATTTCTTCTATTATGTGACACCGGACAAAGGGCTGATTATGACAACGTCGCAGATCATCACCTGCGTGACGCTGGGGATTTTCTTTGCCTTTGCCTATATGAAAACGGAAAATATCTGGGTGCCGGTCATCCTGCATTACATGAATAATAACCTGGCTCCCGTGATCGCCAACACCTATTCCGCAGATGTGCTGGAGAATCAGGAGGTCACCTGGGGCATGGTCCCGGCGTCTCTGGTTATGAACGGGCTGCTCTTTGGATTCTTTCTGCTGGCGAAGGAGTTTCGCGGGAGAAAGGTGCCAGAATAAAAAACTGTGAAAAATCAGTATTTCGAGCGTGAAACTGTGAAAAATACGTAAAAATATTGATTTAAAATCCAAATTACGGTATATTATATACTGTAAGGAGGTGATTTGTATGCTGGTTCAGTTTATGCTGAAAAATGTTTTGTCATTTAAAGAAGAAACAGTCCTGGATATGACGGCTGTTCAGGCATATAAAGAGCATGAAAGCAATCTGATTGACTATGGAACTAAAGAAAAGTTTTTAAGAGTGGCGGCAATCTATGGTGCGAACGCCAGTGGGAAATCGAATCTGTATCTGGCAGTACGTTATTTTCAGCAGATCATTATAGACTCATTAAACAGCGGTATGGTTCCGGCGATTAAAGAATATTATATTCCGTTTTCATTTGAAGAACATCATGAGAATTCTGAATTTGAGATCTCAGTGATTACAGAAGATTTTGAATATCGCTATGGGTATGAATATAATGCAGAATATATCGCTGCAGAGTGGCTTTACAGAAAAAATATGAATACAGGCAGGACTTCAACGATCTTTGAAAGAACATCCGGAACTGTAGAATTTGGGGCTTCTGTAAGAAAAGAATGTGAGGTCTATAAAGAACAGATTCCGTCAGAAACGCTTGTACTGACTTTTTTTAATAAATTAAAACTGGAGACAACGGTATTCAGAAGCGTATATTCAGAAATTATGAATATGCTGGTCGTCCCAACAGATCTCTGCGAAGACAGAGGAATACTTGAAAGATTCCTTCCGGATGTCATTGATCTGGAAAAAGGGAAGCTCATGGAATTCCTGACAGCGATTGACGCAGGCATCAAGGATATCTCCTGTGATGATCGTGACAAGCGGATGGAATTCACAACCACCCATATGGGAAAGGATAAAAACCGGTATTTTCTGGATTTGTATTCGGAATCTGAAGGAACGATAAAAAGCATTCTGCTGTTTATTTATGCCCGTCTTGCGATCCATAACAACGGGTCTATTTTCATAGATGAACTGAATATAAAACTTCATCCATTATTGCTGAAATTTATTGTCGATCTGTTTTATGAAGAGGGTTCAAACGCACAGCTGATCTATACAACACATGATACGACTTTGATGGATAAGAGATTTTTCAGAAGAGATCAGATCTGGTTTGCGCAGAAGGATGAATATGGATATTCTGAATTGCTGGCGCTGTCTGATTTTAAAGTAAGATCCGACGCATCTTTTGAAAAAGATTATCTGGCAGGTGTGTATGGAGGAATTCCTTTTCTGAAAGAATTTCATGTGAAAGAAGGTTGATGGATGGGATCAGACGATTTATTCAAAAAGAAACGGAAAGACAGAAAGCAGAGACGATTTGAATACAGACATCCCAGAGCTAATTCTTTTCTGATCGTGACCGAAGGTGAATGTACAGAACCATTATATTTTACAGGAATGCAGAAGCTGATTCAGGAAAAGATGGGAGGCAGAGTAGATATTGTGGAGGCTCCGGTCATCGATATCCATGGAGAAGGGCGTGCGACCAGAAAACTGATCGATGTGGCTGAACAGATTGTGAAACGTGCAAAAATATTTTATCAGAATATATGGGTTGTGTTTGACAGGGATGATTTTGACGATTTTGATCAGGCAGTCCGGGAAGGCACTGAGCGGGGATATCAGATTGCATGGAGCAACCAGTCGTTTGAGTACTGGCTGTATCTGCATTTTCACTACAGTGATGCGGCTCTTTACAGGGATGAATGGAACCGGAAGCTGAATGAGATCTTTGCACAATATCAGTTGGGGGATGGAAAATATCGGAAGAATGATGAGAATATCTATCAGTTGGTTAACCGGTTTGATGGGGTGGCTACGGCCATCAGACATGCCAGACGCAGAATGGCAGAATACGATGGGGAACACTGTCCGCCGTCAGCGTACGATCCTGGAACGACTGTGTATCTTCTGGCTGAAGAGTTAAAAAATATCTGGACGAATAAACAAAAAGCTTTCGGCAGTGAAAAGGGCTGCCGGAAGCTTTTCTGCGCTCAATGGTATGAAAACCTTATGTGGCGGCTGTCGGCTGACCGTCAGCCGGCAGCTGACCGATATTGTCAAGAAACCGCTGGAGCAGGAGATTCCGGTTTGTTCTGCGGTACACAAAATAGATATCAAACGAAAGATCAAGATCCGTCAGAGGCAAGTAGCAGATGTATTTTTCATAGGAAGAATAGCTCATGATAAACTCCGGAATGACTGCGGTACAGGAGTTGATGGCGATCTTCAGCAGGGTATTGTCCAGATTCGGTGCAGTGATCTTCTGGTTGCTGGAGTCGAAGACCACATGCGTCTCTCTGATCAGGCGTGAATAGGAGATGGAGGTACCGGATGCAAAAGGATGGCTTTTGCTGACCGCGGCCACCAGTGGGAAGGACTGGATCAAAAGCGTTTCATAATCTTCATTCCGTGCTGGATGGAAGGTGAAGATTCCGTCCACTTCATTTCCTGCCAGCATCTTTTGTACATTGCCTTGTCCATCCCGAAACAGTTCAAAATGGATATCCGGATGCTTCTGATAAAAATCTCCAAGGATGCCGGTTAAGATACACTGTTCGATTCCTCGGATGTAGGCAAGACGGATGATACCGGCATAGCCGGTTTTCAGCTGAACGGCAAGATTCTGGCAGGAGACGGCGGATTCGATGACCTGCTGCGCTTCCTGAAGGAGTATGGCACCGTTTTCTGTAAGGGAAACACTTTTTTTATTACGCGCAAATACAGGAAAACCGACACTTTCTTCCAGATGCCGGATGTGATTGGTGACGACCGTCTGGGATAAAAAAAGATTCTGTGCCGCTCTGGTAAAATTCAGAGTTTTCGCTACCTCTATAAAACATTCCAGCTGCCGGATATTCATAACGTACCTCCTCGTATGCCGGGCAGAGATGCCGCTACTTATATTTAAAAGATATTATATAATAATTTTATCATATTTGAAAGATATAAATAGAAAATATATAATCGTATCTGGGAGGAACCGATATGAAACGCTTTTTTGTATATGCTGCAGGATTAAATCTTCTGGCTCTGGGAATTGTTCTGAATATCTCCACCGGTCTTGGGGTGGCTGCATTGTCAAGTTCAATCTATGCCACATCCGTTATATTCCGTCTGTCTCTTGGAACGGCATCGGTACTCTGGTATCTGCTTTTTGTGGTGATCCAGTGTGTTTTGAGCAAAGGGATAAAAAAGGAATTTGTTATGGAGATTCCGCTGTCGTTTGCATTCGGATTTTTAAACGATTTTTATGACTGGCTGATCCGCATTGAGCCCGGCAGTCTGTCGGAATCTGTATTACTGTTGATTGCAGCGGTATCCTGCATTTCCATGGGAGTATTTCTGACTGCAAAGACCGATCTGGTGCTGAATCCAGGTGACGGAATGGTCAGGACGATCAGCAGGGTTTTTCACAGGCCTTTTTACATGATAAAAAACTGCTTTGACCTGTCAATGATTCTGGTGTCGCTGGCGATGAGCGCCGTGACAGGAAACCCGATATTGGGGATTGGAGCAGGGACGGTAATTTCTGCACTTTTCACCGGGAGATTCATCAAATGGTGGGACAGGCTGTTCGGTGAAAAAGTGATGAGATATATGCAACTCTGAACAAAGATCAGGAGCAGCATCTGTTCAGATAAAAAGGAGGGAGTTTTACAGAGTGAAAAGTCTGCTCATAACACAAAAATGAAGGAGTAGAGTATGGCAAGTAAATACGATGGACTGGCCCGCATCATCATTCAGAATGTGGGCGGAAAGGATAATATTGCAGGACTTACACACTGCATTACACGGCTTCGTTTTCAGCTGAAAGATGAATCAAAAGCAAATACGGATGTTTTAAAGGCAACAGACGGAGTGGTGACTGTGATACAGTCCGGCGGACAGTATCAGGTGGTGATTGGAAATCAGGTCGGAGAGGTCTATGATGCAGTGTGCGAGAAGGCGCATCTGTCTGATGCAGGCGCTGACGGCGAGGATATGAAAAAGAAAGGGCCTGGTGCAAATTCGGTTGTACCGATTCTGATTGCGACAGGTGTAGGTGCGCAACTGGAGAAATTTTTCAAAAAAGTTGTCCCGGATACATTGAAACTGTTTTTTGTTCCGTTTTGCACCATTGTGATCATCGTTCCGCTGACTTTTATGGTAATCGGACCGGTGGCGGGTGTTCTTACGAACTTATTGAACGTTGTATTTGGTTCGGTCTATATGATTCCTGTGATCGGAGGGATCCTGTCCGGTATTCTTGTAGCGTCATTATGGCAGGTGCTTGTGATCTTCGGTCTCCACTGGGCAATCATTCCCATAGGAATTGCCAATATGGCAACCTTTGGATATGACGTAGTTATGTCCCCATATTTTGCTGCTTCCTTTGCGCAGTCCATGGTTGTTCTGGCGATCTATATAAAGACCCGTGACAAGAATATGAAGAGGATGGCGCTTCCGGCGCTGATCTCTGGTCTGTTTGGTGTGACAGAACCGTGTATCTATGGTATTACGCTTCCGAAAAAGAAACCTTTCGTCATTTCCTGTATCGCTTCCGCAGTCGGCGGCGCGATCATTGGCTGGGCGGGAGTTATGCGTTATCAGTCCGGTGCGCTTGGATTTTTTGGTTTTATGTCCTTCGTAAAAGAGGGAGAGCCGCTGTCCAATGTGATCTGGGCAGTGGCTGGTGTGGCTGTTTCCATGATTCTTGCATTTGCCATGACCATGATGACGTACAGTGACGAAGAGCCGAAAGAGAAAACGGCGTCCAAGTCCGCGGCAGCCTCCGATGGCCCCAGGGTGGTGGTATCTCCGTTTGCTGGTAAAGTGATTCCTTTAAGCGAGGTGGAAGATGAGGTGTTTGCCGGCGGAATGATGGGGCAGGGACTGGCAGTGATTCCGGAGGACGGAAAGGTATACAGCCCTTGCGACGGAACTGTGAGCACAGTCTTCCCGACCGGACATGCCGTGGGAATCACCGCTGACAACGGCGTGGAGATTCTGATCCATATTGGGATGGATACGGTTAAACTGGACGGCAAAGGCTTTACAAAAAAAGTAAAAGACAAAGACCGTGTGAAAACCGGACAGCTTTTGATCGAATTTGATCTGGATCTGGTCAAAGAAGCGGGGTATTCAGTAGTAAGTCCGGTGATCGTCTCCAACACGGATGAATTTGCAGATGTGGCTCCTGGTGCGTCGGGAAATGTAAAACCCGGAGATGAACTGATCGTAGTGATGTAAGAAAAGAGGAGAAAAGATATGAGCAGAATGCCGGAAGGTTTTTTGTGGGGCGGAGCGACCGCAGCCAATCAGTGCGAAGGCGGATATGCAGAGGGCGGCAGAGGGATTGCCAATGTGGATGTGATTCCGGCCGGGCCGGACAGGCGTGCGGTTATGGAAGGAAAGCTTCCCATGCTTTCCTGTGATGAAGAGCATGTTTATCCGTCTCATGAAGCGATCGATATGTACCATCATTTCCGGGAAGACATCCATCTGTTTGCGGAGCTGGGAATGAAATGTTACCGATTTTCCATCTCCTGGTCCCGAATTTTCCCACAGGGAGATGAAGCAGAACCGAAGGAAGAGGGTCTGCGGTTTTATGAGGAATTGATCGATGAATGTCTGAAATACGGGATTGAACCGCTGATTACGATCTGTCATTTTGACGTTCCGATGCATCTGGTGACAGCATACGGCTCCTGGAGAAACAGAAAGCTTGTGGAATTTTATCTGAATTTCTGCCGTGCGATCTTTGACAGATATCAGAAAAAGGTAAAATACTGGCTGACGTTTAATGAGATCAATATGCTGATGCACCTGCCGTTTATGGGTGCCGGGCTTGTATTTTCGGAAGGTGAAAATATCAGACAGACACAGTATCAGGCGGCGCACCATGAACTGCTTGCCAGCGCCCTTGCGACAAAACTGACGCATGAGATGATGCCGGAAGCAAAAGTTGGATGTATGCTGGCGGCGGGAAGCTTTTATCCTTATACCTGTAATCCGGCGGATGTATGGCGTGCCATGGAGAGAGACAGGGAAAATTATTTCTTTATCGATGTGCAGTCCCACGGGGAATATCCTTCTTATGCGAAAAAGATGCTGGAGAGGGAAGGAATTCACATTCAGATGGAGTCGGAAGACGAAAAAATTCTTCGGGACAATACGGTAGACTTTATCTCTTTTTCCTATTATTCTTCCAGACTGACCAGTGCGGATCCGGAGGTTTGCAGGAAGAAGACGACAGGCAACCTGATGTCCTCGATTCGGAATCCTTATCTGGATGTCAGCGAATGGGGATGGCAGATCGATCCGCTCGGTCTGAGGATCACGATGAATGCACTTTATGACAGATACCAGAAACCGTTGTTCATTGTGGAAAATGGACTGGGGGCGGTGGATACGCCGGACGAAGACGGACAGATCCATGACAGTTACCGCATCAAATATCTGAAAGAGCATATCAGAGCCATGAAGGATGCAGTCAATATAGACGGAGTAGAACTTCTTGGCTATACGGTATGGGGCTGCATTGATCTGGTGAGCACCAGCACAGGAGAGATGAAAAAACGATATGGTTTTATTCATGTGGACAGGGAAGAGGATGGAAGAGGCAGTCTGAAAAGAACGAAAAAGGATTCGTTTTTGTGGTATCAGCAGGTGATTGCCACAAATGGAGCATGTATTTCCTGATGGACGGTTTGGAAAGAGGAGACTTCTAAATGGCAGTAGCCCATAAGGAAACATTACAAAACTTATGACTTACGCCAGGTAAACGGAAAAATAGAAAATGCTATGCAAAAGGTTCACTGATTGCATAGCATTTTTTATTTTGGTAAGATATTAACTTTCGATTTTTCAGCGTTCCAACGGAACGCGCAGCCATTGCCAGCGGCAATGATCTTAGGGGTTTGGGGACATATCACCAACAAGCAACAGGCAGGAATTACGGGAACGAAATTTCTGCCTGGTAGGCATCTTTTACGTAAAGATGCATTGCTTGCCAGTAGTTTTAAGAGTCTTTGGCAGAGAATCTGTTTACAGTTGCCGCATTGAGAAACCTTTGATAACTGCCTATAATAAAATCATTATTTTGAGCTACTATAACAGAGAAATGAATGAAAAAAATAAATTTTTTTGCTCGTTGTAACATTTCGCGGACATTTGCATGTTATACTATCTGAAAAAGATAAGGGGGATTGATATGGCAGCAGTAAAGACAGTATCTTTAACAAAAGAATATTCTAATGGAGAACACTATTTAAGAGCAGTTGATGATATATCTTTCACAGTTGAAGAAAATGAATTTGCAGCTATTATGGGAAGTTCAGGTTGCGGAAAGACCACGTTGCTCAATTTACTAGTATAATCCACTTTAAATAAAACTACGTTTTATTGCTACTATTTGTTCTGTC
>ERZ778514.1060-NODE-1060-length-22098-cov-6.266388_pt1 | contig 22098 bp, 22 predicted proteins | sample MGYA00510344_ERZ778514 | MGnify/ENA primary metagenome ERZ778514 (study PRJEB29527, sample SAMN07138968) | mouse gut metagenome | material: feces | host: mouse | place: China:Nanjing | collected 2016-01-25 ...
CCATATCACGGAAATACTCTGCGATCGTGATACCTGTATAGATGGATGCCTCACGGGCTGCGAAAGGCATATCTGACGTATTCGCGATCAGAACGGTTCTCTCCATCAATGAACGGCCTGTCTTCGGGTCCTTCAGTTCCGGGAACTCATTCAGAACGTCCGTCATCTCATTACCACGCTCGCCGCATCCAATATATACAACGATGTCGGCTTCCGCCCACTTTGCAAGCTGATGCTGGATCACTGTCTTACCGCTTCCGAATGGCCCTGGAACGGCTGCAACACCGCCCTTTGCGATCGGAAAGAAGGTATCGACAACACGCTGTCCTGTAACAAGCGGAGCATCAAGCGGCAGCTTCTTTACATAAGGTCTTCCTCTTCGTACCGGCCACTTCTGCATCATCGTAATCTCTTTGTCGCCATCCTTTGTTGTAACTACTGCGACAGTCTCTTCAACAGTGAATTCACCGGATTTAATCTCTTTTACCGTACCTTCTACTCCATAAGGCACCATAATCTTCTGTGTAACAACGGCTGTCTCCTGAACGGTGCCAAGCACGTCGCCTGCTTCCACCTCATCGCCGGCCTTTGCTACCGGGACAAACTCCCATTTCTTATCTCTTTTTAGGGAAGCAACTTCTACGCCACGCTGTAAGTTGTTTCCGGATATCTTCATAATATCATCAAGCGGACGCTGGATACCATCGTAAATACTTGTGATAAGGCCAGGCCCCAATTCAACAGACATCGGAGCTCCTGTAGATTCTACCGGCTCGCCAGGCCCAAGACCTGATGTCTCCTCATATACCTGAATGGATGCCTCATCTCCGTGCATCTCGATAATCTCTCCAATCAGACGCTGCTTGCTGACACGCACAACGTCAGACATATTGGCATCACGCATACCAGATGCGATAACCAATGGTCCCGCTACTTTTTTAATCGTACCTGTACTATTCATTTGAGCGAATCAACCTCCTTATTGGTTACTGAACAGGATATCAGAGCCGACCGCAACCTCAACTGACTTCTTAACTCCCGTTATACCTGCTCCGGTATTGCCTGAAATACCTGGAATCTGGATAATGGCCGGTGTAAGCTGCTCCTGATATCTTGAAATTTCATGTTTAAGCTCCGCAGCCCAGGCTTCTGTAATATAGATAATTCCATATCCGCCGCCTGCAAGCTTTGCGAGCGTCTCTGTAGCTTCGTCACGGGTATTTACCGGGAATGTGTCAAGACCCAGCGTAGCGAACCCATAGATACTGTCATAATCGCCCAATACTGCAATCTTATACATACATTTCCCTTACCCTTTCCCGGATGGAATCGTCCGGCAGTTCGTTCAGCTTACCGGAAAGTATGATTCGTACCGTCTTTATTTCATTCTGTCTTGCAATTACATAGGCAATTACCGGTCCTATCGTAAATGCATTATATTTCTGCGGACTGATCGTCTGGATAATACGGTTATCGCACCACCGTTCAAACGCTGACGGAGATGTCCTAAGCGCAGCCGCTCCTTCTGCATACGCCGTACCAAGCAGATACTCACTGATCGCATCTGCTCCTGCAAGCGCTGCCTTCGATAGCTGGTCTGCACTCACACTGCTGCACTCAGCCATTGCCCGCTTCATGAATTCAATTGATTTTGCGGTTTTCTGTGATCTTACGGCAATCTTGATATCCGCCACTGCCACCGTAGATTCGGCATAATCTCGGATAATCGCTACATCCGATGCCTTTCCTGCCTGATAAATGGCGTCAAGCGCTGCCCTGTCAATAATCACATCGCACAACTGACCGTCCCGTGTATGAAGAAGTGTCTCATACGCTTCCTGCGCTGCATGCTGCATATGGTCCGGAAGCTTTCCAAAGTCACGCTCTCTTACGATCTCAAGCATAGCGCTGCCCGGAATCGACACATCTTCATAGAAAATATGTCTGTTCTTTTCCTCCGTACACACTTCCTTGATTGCAGCTTTCAGGTTATGATAAAGCTTCGGATAGGAAAGAACATCAAAATTCTTCATATCTATCGAAAGCTCTTTCACAACCTCCCATATCTTCTCCTCTTCTCTGGTCAGTATTGCTTCTGCATTACCTGATGTCTCGTTGTCTCCCCAGCCCTTCTCTTCCAGAAACTGAAGGCACTGCTCATAACTCTGGCATGCGATCAGCTGATCGATCGTGCTGCCAGAAAACAAAGAAACCTCCAAAGCCCGTATGCGTGCAACCGCGTAAGTATACTGTTCACTCATGTAACTCCTCCTACTTTGCACTACGAAAATAATATACGATGAACTTTGTCAGATAACTCATCTTTTTTTGCATCAAACATTGCCCTTAATGTACAGTTTTCTTCAATACCGCCATAGGCAAGAATGAATCCATTTTCAATATTTCGGCCTTCCTTGGATATCTTAAGGCTGCCGCCATTTTTCTTTGCAGCTTCATCTATTCTGTCCGCAAATCCCTCCGGCAGTTCTTTCAGATCCGCAGGTGAAAAGAAAATCTCACCCTCTTGCGGCTCGGCATACTTTTCAAGCATCTTAATGAGCATATCAAAATATTCGCCCTTCTCCATACTCTCAAGCTGACTGTATGCTTTGTCTAAGACTCCGGCGATCATCTCCTGCTTTGCAGCAAGAAGCTTCGTTCTTCTCTGCAAATCATTAGAAGATGCCACACGCTCTTTATAACTGGCAATCGCCATCTCAGATTTTTTGGAGATGCTTTCCGTACACTTTTCTGCCTCCGCCTTTGCTTCTGCAAGAATCTTGTCAGCCTCTGCCCTTGCCGCAGAAAGTTTGCTCTCGGCCGCAGCTCTGGCTTCATCCAATATCTGGCTTTTCATCTTTTCTAATCCAGTCATATTCCTGCACTCCTTCTATGAAATCTTTTAAGGTTCCATCAAACCTATATTCTAATATTCCTTAAATCTGCACTGCATTTACAGCCAGAATAGAAATCAGAAGTGCCAGAATCGCATAGGTCTCAACCATGGCTGGGAAAAGCATAGCCTTACCAAACTGATCTGGTTTCTTTGCTACGATACCGATAGAAGCTGCGGATGTCATTCCCTGATATTTACCGGAGATCAGTCCTACAATACCGATCGGCATACAAGCTGCAAGAATCAAAAGTCCCGTCTGCGGCTCAAGTGCAGCTGCGCCTCCGCCTAAAAGGCCAACCTTGGAAAGTGTGATGAATCCAACAAGCAGTCCATAGATTCCCTGTGTACCAGGAAGAAGCTGCATGATAAGAACCTTAGCAAATTTGCTTGGATCTTCTGTCACAACACCTGCTGCTGCCTGTCCGGCAATACCTACACCGATCGCTGAGCCTGCTCCTGCAAGAAATACAGCTACTGCTGCGCCAAGTAACGCATAAACAAGTCCTAAATTACTCCAAATACTCATGATAAAGTCTCCTCCTTAATATCTACATATTTTGTATCTGATTTGAATGGTTCAAAAGGTTTTCCTCCGCCTTCGTAGAACTTACCAAAAAATTCCACGAACTGAAGACGGTTCGTATGAACATACGCGCCAAGCAAATTGATCGCCAGATTCAGCGTATGTCCTATAATAAATACAATTAAAAATCCAATGATTCCTACGATGCCTTTTCCGAACATGCTTCCCATCTGGTTAACTACAGACGCGATAACTCCGGTTGCAAGACCAAGCGCTAAGAGACGTGAATATGACAATACGTCACTCAGCCATCCTGTAATGTTATATACATCATATGCTCCCAATGCAATTCTGAGTGCCGGATTCTTATTCTCACGTCCGGACATCAATACAAGTCCAACTACGCCGATGATTGCAAGCGCCTTCGCCAGCATATTAAGGAACGGCGGAAATGTAATCTTTGCCTGAGCGATCGACGCAAAAATATCTGTCGGTATCAGCATCAAAAGCAGACCGATTAAAAATGCATACCACAAGACGACATCGCAGAAGAAATCAAGAGGCTTACCGTCCTTCAGAAGCATATATCCTTTGATTCCAAGTCCGACAAACAAATGGACCACTCCAAATGCCAGGGAATATACCAAAAGCCTCATCGGATCGTTTAAAGGCACAAACCAAAGCGCCGGTACGGTAACCGTTTTTCCAAAGAATGTTCCCGATACAATATCCACTACATTTCCAAAATATCCGCCGAACAGAATACCCCATACAAGCGTAGAAATACCACAGAACATGAACATCTTAAGGGATTTGTGCATGCCCTCGCCCATTCTCGGGAATTTCTTTAATACTATAAAACACGCTATCGCGATGATCGCACCGTATGCAGCATCTGACAACATCATTCCGAAGAAGAACACATAAAAGAATGACATGATCGTCGTTGGATCAAACTCTCCTTTATGCGGCAATCCGTAGGATTCAAGAACACCTTCTACACTGGACGAAAATGCATTGTTCGCAAGGATTGTCGGCGCTTCTTCATCCTCTTTTAAATCATCAACATCAATGACACAGTCATAAACTTCACCAATAGCCTTTTTCACTGCATCTACGGCCTTTACAGGAATATAGCCGCTCACAACAAAGGTTCTCTGGGATTGTGGAAGAGTTCCGAGGATCTCGTACTTGTCTGCTCTCATGCGGAAATAATCTCCAATAATCTTCAGTTCTTCCCTGCACGAAGCCATTGTCCGAATCTCTTCCTCTCTCTTTTCAATTTCATTATTCAGTTTTTTGATCTCTGCTTCGAGGTTCGCCTTCTTCTCAGCCGGTTTTTTATCTGCAACCTGAGAAGGCCTTGCAAATCCTCCTGCCCTTAGAGCTTCTTCCACCGCTGCCGCATCATCTCTCAGACAAAAAACAACCAGATAAATCGCGTCTTTGTCCGTCCGGATAATCTCTACATCAACGGCGTCCGTTTCCCGGGCATGTGTAGCAATCTTAGCGTAAACCGTATCCGGTGCCGTGTCGGCAGCCATCGTTCCCAAAAGCATTGCTACTTTGTCCGTACCTGTATAATTCATCGGCACATCCAAATTAAGCCACGGACTCAACGACTCTATCTGATTTGACAATTTCAGAATATTCGCTTTGTTTTCTGCTATCTCTTTATTCATTGCAACAAGCGCATCTGCTTTTGCAATGATCGTCTCTTTAGCCGCAACTGTGTCATTGAACTTCTTTTGTCCTACCAGCGCTTTTCCTTCAAGACTGGACAGCAGTGACTGCTTTTGTGGAGCGTACAACTCAAGAATTGCCAGTGCATTCTCAGAAAGCTGCGCTTTCTTCTCAAACCCAACTCTGGCATTCTGTGTGTCCATCTTGTCAAACCCATCATCTTCACCAGCAATCTGGTTCATCTCTATGACGCCCATAGACTGCAGGTTTTCCAAGATAGCCTTACGGTCCCGCTTCAGCGCGCAGATACTAATTCTTTGCATCTGCAATACTGCCATAGCCGTATCCCTCCTTTACCTTATTCTAAATTAACTCTGCAATCACAGAAGCTATTGCCTCTTTTTCCTTTGATCCGGCAGCCTCCTTCAAGGCACTGATCTCCGCCTCTACTTTGGCCAGCGCGTCAGAAATAGATTTCTCCTCAATCTCATTCGCTGCTTTCATATCGGCATCTGCTTTTGCTTTTGCCTCTGTCTCAGCCTGCTGTCTGATCTCTCCTGCACTTGCAGCAGCTTTTTCAAGGATCTCGGTACTTGTCTCGGCTGCTTCTTTTATAATCTTCTCAGCCTCTTTTTCCGTCTCCTTGATGGTTTTAATGGTTTCCTCTACCATTGACTCACCACCCTTCTCTTTCACCTAAAACCTTTCCTGCATTTCTGATTATAATATCATTTCTCCCGAAAGTCTACCAATTTTATTGTATTTCTACACTTTTAAATAACAAACTATATAAAAACATGCAATTTATCAGACTGCGTTCCGCTTAGATATTTACCACTCCAGCCTATGAAGTTTCCCTTCCCGTTTCATCCCCTCAAAATTGCTCTGCCTGAGCGCTTCGTAAAGTACAACTGCCACAGAATTCCCAAGGTTTAACGAGCGTATCTGCCCTGCCATTGGAATCCGGATACAATCCTCCTTATGGTTTATCAATATCTCCTCCGGTATTCCCGCGCTCTCCTTACCGAACATAATATAGCAGTTCTGTCCATAGGCAACTTCCGTATAGAGCTTCGGCGCTTTTGTTGTTGCCATAAAAAGCTTTGCATCGGAATTTTTATCCAAGAAATCGTTATAATCAATGTATGTTGTGACATCCAATTGATCCCAATAGTCCATCCCGGCTCTCTTCAGATTTTTTTCATCCAGCCGGAATCCAAGAGGTTCTATGAGATGCAGTCTCGCTCCTGTCGCTGCACAGGTGCGCCCGATATTTCCGGTATTTGCCGGGATTTCCGGTTCTAAAAGCACAATATTTATCATCTTTTATCTCCTTTTATCAGATTACTCCATTCACCTTTTTATTCTTCCGAAATATGCAGCTTCCATATCTCATCTGGAGCCGGACGGTCAATATAGCGCACATCTTCACCGTTCCTTATGATTTTACCCTGCCCACCCGTCGTCCTTCCGATAACCGATGCCATAATCTTCTCTCTAAGAAGCGCTTCCTTTAGCACATCTCCCTCTTCTGTCACAAACAGAAAACTTCCTGCCGAGGCCAGCTGATAAGGATTCAGCTCAAAATATTCACACACCTCCACCGTCTCCTGAAGAATAGAAATATGCTTCATATCCAGCTCAAGTCCGACTCCTAATTCCTTTGAAAACTCCCACAACGCAGCAAAAATACCGCCCTGAGTGATTTGACGCAGACAGGATACCCCCATCCCTCGGGCCAGCTCAAGCTCTTTTCCTGCAGATAATTCTTTCTCATAAGATATGATCTGCCTAATAAATGCAGGGCTAAAGCGCTTTCTAAGCATGTCCGCGCGCTCTCTCGCCGCCTGAAGCATACCATCCATACCAACCCATTTACTCAAGACAATGTCTTTTCCAGCAAAACTTTTTCGCCCTGACATGCCGCTTTTTCCGCTTTCCTCGCCTCCGCCGTCCCTCATATCCTCGTCAGGAACGGCAGCAACGCCGTCAATCGTGACGGACGGAACAGCGAGCAGCGGATTCTCAAAAATAAAAGATTCCAAAAACTCTATCTTTCTCCTGCGGCACTCTTTTTTTATTGCTTTTTCCATTGTATAGATTTTGGATTTGTCCGAATGGGGCGGATAGGTAATCCTTACCCCTATTCCGATGTCAGACGCACCTGCCGCCATCAGAGAATTGGCCGCAGATACAAGCGCATGAAGCCCGATGTGCTCTGACCATCCATAAACAACCGCCTTCTCAATCAAAACCTGCCTGTCGTCCGTTGCTAATCTCATAACACTCTTTACTCCTTCTCTCTCCCGACAGGCTGATCCGCATCAAGAGAACATACAATAGACATATCATCCAAGTATCGGCAGAATCGTAGTCGCAACCATTGCAACAATAATTACTATCACTACAATCGCTATAATTCTTCTCGTCTTTTTATCATTAAAATTCATCTTTCCTACCTTCCTCCAAAAATTATATTTATCATTCTATACTTTTGATCTGCATTTTACAACAAAGTTTTTAAGTTATATCACAATTCATAGGTATATGCCTCATAACTCAACGGGTTCCTGTGCATATAATCAAACAGCACTGTCTTTTCCAGTACCGGAAAATATTCCAGATGCGTCATCTTGCGCATCTGGTTCTTATCGTACTCCTCATATCCGCAAAGAAACTTACGGCTTACCGCCTCCTCTTCATAAAATTTCCTCACTTCCTCTTTTCCAAGCAGATACTTCCCGGCAAAAGGCGGACGAGTCTTGGCATTTTCCCTCAGATAATAATCATATACCAAAAGCTCTCTAAAATATTCTACCCATGCATTGTCATCTTTCTGACCGAAGCTATGCTTTATAAAGTTCAGCATGATCTCATATCTTGCGCTTCTTTTATGTTGTATACGATAGAACCCTTTCTCCTTATAATACTTCCACAATCTCTCATATATATGGTATGGCGAGTCAAACAGCTTCTCCAATGCAGACAACGTGTTCTCAAACTGCCCGCTGTTATAGTATACTTCTACCATCTCTTCAATTCCTTTAAGCTTTAATACATCCTCGTAGGAAAGCCAATTCGTATACAATACCTCATAAGGCGGCTCACTCTTATACACCAGTCCATATTCCTCTTTTTTCCTCTCCATATAAGAACCCTTTAATACCTTCAGGAATCCCAATTGAAGCTGATGAGGCTTTAAACGGTAGACATCGTCAAAGGATTTTGAAAAGCTCTCTATATCCTCATACGGTAGTCCCGCTATCAAATCCAGATGCTGATGAACATTCCCCATATGCCGCAATGTTTCCACAGTTTGCGACAGCTTATCGAAATCCATCGTCCTTCGTATCTCTCTTATCGTCTTTTTATTCGTAGACTGCACACCGATTTCCAATTGTATCAGCCCCGGACGCATACTTCTTATCAGCTTGAGTTCTTCATCATTCAAAAGATCCGCCGCTATCTCAAAATGAAAATTCGTAATACCATTGTCATGCTCCGTAATAAACTTCCATATTTCCATCGCATGACTATGGCTGCAATTAAAAGTCCGATCAACGAATTTAACCTGCGAAACCCTCTGTTCCAGAAAAAAACCAAGTTCTTTCTTTACAAGCGAAAGACTCCGAAACCTCAGCCTTTTATCAATAGAAGAAAGGCAATAGCTGCAGGAGAACGGACATCCTCTGCTTGTTTCATAATAAACAATTTTATGTTCAAATTCCTGCATATCCTGATAGATGAAAGGAACCTCATCTAAGTTCATCGGCTCTTGCCATGCATTTTCGCAGATTGTCCCATCCTCTTTCCGAAAGGTGATGCCGCAAATCTTATCTAATGGACTTCCCTCACATAACTGCGCAAATGTACGCTCTCCCTCGCCCCTCATCACGCCCTTTACTTCCGGAAGCCGCAGCAGCACTTCCTCCGCGGCATAGGAAACCTCCGATCCGCCAAGCCAGACTAAAGCCTTCGGACATACTTTAGCAAGCTCATGTACAAGCGACTCTATATAAGTCAGATTCCATATATAACAAGAAAAACATACCATATCTGCGGATCTCTCATAAATATCTCTTAGAATATCATCCTTTTGCTGGTTAATCGTATACTCTGCGATTTCCATCTCCAAATCTTCCCTGTACACATTTTTGCCAGCATAACTACATAATGTATGTACAGCAAGATTAGAATGTATGAATTTGGCATTGATTGCGACAAGTAAGATCTTCATCCGTCAACACCCTCACTTTCAATCTTTTCTTCATTATGACAAATACATAAAAACAACCTTTCCTGATTTGCCTTAATGTCTGATTTTCCTGTAGAAAATGCCTTATAGTCTTCCGCAAAAACCTTTACTTCACCCTTCTTATGCAAAATTCTCATAATATCTTCATCACTTATCTTTGCATTAGAACGGTCATCCCCCTTATTTGCCATATTGTTGTAAGATAATAAAATGTATTTTGCATGAATGGATTCAATTAAATTTTCAAATGTTTTAGTTGCCTTCCTCGTACAATATTTGCTCTTTAACGGTGTTCTGTCCATCTTTCGCGCTATGCCAAATACTTCTGGTTTTTCCCATTTAGCTACATTCTCAAGCAAATGATACGCATCACAATACTGTCTGGAATTATATGGCGGATCAATATAGACCAAATCCGCTTCTATGTTAGGCGCAAGTTCATTTGTATCCATATTGTAGCATACATTATTGGAGTTCGGATTAGCTTTAGCTTCTGGAACTGATAACTCTAAATGTTTTTCAAATTCCACTCCTTGCCTGTACGCATCATAATGTCCGCATGTATTAGCAATTTTATCCATTGCATATAATAAAGAGGTTATAAGCAAAGCTCTTTCACGAAAATTGATTTTTCCGCAGTTATATCTGTCTTCTATATCCCGTCTTATAAACCCTATTCTTCTGCAATCCTCAAGAGAAAAATAGGTATCCGAAAAGTTGTCACTCATATAATTATCTTCAAATACACGCAGTTTATTATATTTTGAAATAAGTTCAACTATTTTCTCTCCTGAATATGCCTCGCCGCTAAACCAAGCGACATGGCATATATAATTACTGTACATAATATCGTTAGTAATAAGTTTTTTGTCCATAAAAGCAGAAGCTACTGCACCTGTTCCTGCGAAAATATCCGCCACGATATTTATATTGTCACATTCTTCCTCGACAACGCTGATAATAAACGATAACAGCTTATATTTATTGCCCAAATATCTACGATTATTTATCTTGATTGACTTTTGTGCGAGTTGTGCTGCCGAATAACACATAAACTCATCTCCGTTTATATTTCTTTTTCTGTGCCTCAAGCTAAACTTTTCTCGGCGCAAGCATATTTTTTCAATTGCATAGTCCCGATTATACCATTCTTTTCCGACTACCACAATTCTATTTTTTATGCGTCTTTCCGATTATCCGTCTAACCTCGGATGTTAATCTCAGCATGGAAACATCAATTAACTGCTTCTAATTTCTTTTATGTAATCTTATTGCCAAGACAAAAACTCCGCTGGAAAAACCTGCGGAGTCTGTTTTTTGAATTTATAAATTCCCTTGTTTCCTATCTCTTGGATTGTTCCGAATTCCTAAAACACGACGTTTTCAGATACTTTGTTAGTTACATGTCACTTACCCGTGTGATTTTACAGCATCCCATACCATCTCATTAAATACTCTTTATACTATGCAATAGCTTCCTTGATAAATGGCAATGCATATAGTGTGTCCGGATCAATATCAAGACATGTTGTATTATCCCAATTCCCACTGATATCCCACGCAAGTGTATCATTCATCACAGTACATCTGTCCATAAACATTTCAATTTCCTTTAAGCAGCAAAAAGCCTCTTTTTCAATCACCTGCGACATATCATAACGTACAATCTTTCCATCTTCAAAATATACATATACGGAATAATCTCGCATTGGCACAACCTGTACCACCTTTGGAAACATACCTTCACCTCCGTTACACTAATGGATTAATTCTGTTCAATGGTTTTCCATCCTTTGATAATTCCCAATTCTGCATTAATTCATCCTGATGCAGAACGCACCATGCCAAAATCAATTTTAACTGCCTTGACGGTAACGCTCCCTTAATCACTCTGGCCTCATCAATTCTAATAATTGCCTTATTCCCATTATATTCAGCGTGAAAATGCGGCAGGTTATGGTCATCATAGTACATAGTTACCCGTATTCCGTAAAACAATGAAATCTCCGGCATTTCTTAATTCCCCCATTTTTTAAGTTCATTATAAGTATATCACAATTCATTCCATAAAAAAACCCACAAACAAAATCTGTCTGTGAGTTTTCTGTCTCTTTTCTGTTCGCAAATAACTGCCTATCTCTTGAATAACTTAAAATCCCTGTTTTCCAATATTATTTGCGCATTTGTAAGTTACCTGTCAGTTACCAATAAAATTTCATAAACCCCCACTATGCTTTACCATAAAATTTTATCTCTACCTTATGTCTGCCACAAACCTTTCATACCACATCGGTACATTATGCGAGATTCTGATTAGCTTTCCATTCTTATAAATGGCAAACCTGTGAAATTCTATTGTATTGTCATAGAATGCTGCCAAATCACATTTTGGCAAAACAGTTTTCAAATTATGAAACGTATCAATATATCTTTTTTCAATATCTTTTTCGTTAATACCGTGACCGCCTTGTTTTACACGTACAGCTACCCTTTTCTTAGCAATATCCATACTCTCTACGCCAATATAATGCAGTTCAATAAAATATCCTCTTTCCTTGGCCTTCGCTATATTATTCAAAATTGATTTTCCACACAATGTAGTTTCCTGATTAAAAGTAATACCTTCATCAAAATATCCGGCAATTTTCTTTACTGCAATTTTCCCGGCAGTTATAACATCAGTCATATTTCTCCAGTCGCCAAACTCTCTCAATATTTCATCTGTATTTACTCTTGGCATACCTTGCAGACTTTGCAATGATTGATACAGCGTCGATTTGCCCGCCCCATTAACACCTGCAATCAAAATATATTTTTTCACTAAAAGAGATTCCTTTCCACTACCTGCCGTTGCTTCTTTTGCAGGAGAAAATCACCCACCATTTCATAAAAACTTCTTTGTTCTTCGGTTTCGGCTTCCAGTACAAGCTGTAGTGTATCTTCTGGCTGCAAAATTTTTATATCTTCATAAATTTTTTCATATTTTTTTACATCACACATGCGCTCACCTCTATCATTCATACTATTTTGAAATATATTATACCCCAAATCCCCTCAAATGTTAATCTAAAAAACTCCGCCGGAAAAATCCGCGGAGTTTTTTGAAATCCGTATAATATTCTGCCTATCTCTTGGAGAACTGCGGCGCCCTACGAGCTGCTTTGAGACCGTATTTCTTACGCTCTTTCATACGCGGATCACGTGTCAGATAGCCGGCCTTTTTAAGCACCGTTCTGTAATCTGCGTCTGCCTCAAGAAGCGCTCTGGAGATGCCATGACGGATCGCTCCTGCCTGTCCTGTGTATCCGCCGCCCTTTACATTAACCATCACATCGAACTTTCCTTCTGTCTCTGTCAGAACCAACGGCTGACGAACAATAACCTTCAATGTCTCAAGTCCGAGATACTCGTCAATGTCTCTGCCATTTATTGTAATGTTGCCTGTTCCCGCTGTCAAATATACTCTTGCAACTGATTTTTTTCTTCTTCCTGTTCCATAGAATTTTGCTTTAGCCACTGTAATATCCTCCTTTCAACCTTTCCTTAAAATTTCAGTTCTACCGGCTTCTGAGCCTGCTGCTCATGATCTGGTCCGGCATATACATGAAGCTTCTTAATCATCGCTCTTCCTAAAGGTCCCTTCGGAAGCATACCTTTTACTGCAAGCTCAATCACTTTTTCAGGCTTCTTCGCCATCAATTCTGCCAATGTAGTCTCTTTCATACCGCCTACATACTCAGAATGATTGTAATAAATCTTCTGGCTCATCTTCTTGCCTGTTACTTTTACTTTCTCAGCATTTACTACGATTACATAATCACCCGTATCTACATGCGGTGTAAATTCCGGCTTATTCTTTCCTCTTAAAACCTTAGCCACTTCAGATGACAAACGTCCTAATGTGCATCCAGCAGCATCAACTACATACCATTTCTTCTCAACCTTATCTGGATTTGCCATATAAGTTTTCATTGGTTTACCTCCTAATCAATCATTCATATATTCAGAATCAGCTATATTAGAATCAGTAAATCTCCGGGGCTATGGCGGTTTACTGTTTCTCCTTTTGTCATACTGATTTATTATATTATACGGGTTTCGGTGTGTCAACTGTTTTTAATCAATTTTTTGTCTGATTTTTTGCGCTGATTTTCCCTGTTTTTCGGTCTATCTGTAACATTGTACTACCACTTTGGAATTTTATAAACATGTCTTTGGAGGATGCACTAGCACAGTAGTTCATCTTTTGTTATAATAGAGGTGGCAGCGTTTGCTGCACATTATTTTAATAAGGAGTTATAATATGTGGGTATATAACAGTGTATTTTACCAAATCTATCCGATCGGCTTTTGCGGTGCGCCTGTCAGCAATGACGGCAAGTGCGTTCCTCGAATCCGCAAACTCATGGACTGGTCTGAATATCTCGGAGATCTGGGAGTAGATTCTATCCTTCTGAACCCAATCTTCGAATCTGATAATCATGGCTATGACACCCGTGATTTTAAGAATATCGACTGCCGGCTTGGAACCAATGAAGATTTTGCCGAAGTCTGCCGCTCCCTTCATGAGCATGGAGTCAACATCGTGCTTGACGGTGTATTCAACCATGTAGGCAGAGGCTTCTGGGCATTTAAAGATGTACAGGAGAAAAAATGGGACTCGCCCTATAAAGACTGGTTCCATATTAATTTTGACGGAGACAGCGGTTATAACGACGGTTTCTGGTATGAGGGCTGGGAAGGGCATTTTGAACTTGTTAAACTGAACCTTCAGAATCCTGCAGTTGTAGATTACCTGCTGGACTGCGTAAGATTCTGGGTAGAGGAATTCGATATCGACGGACTGCGGCTTGATGTCGCATACAGCTTAGACCGCGGATTCATGCAGCGGCTGCGCTCATTCGTACAGGATCTGAAACCAGATTTTGCTTTGATCGGCGAAGTATTATTCGGAGATTACAATCTGATCGTCAATGACTCCATGCTTCATAGCTGCACGAACTACGAATGCTACAAAGGACTTTACTCAAGCTTTAATTCCATGAATCTGTTTGAGATCGCGCATTCCCTGCACCGTCAGTTTGGCGCAGACCAATGGTGCATCTACCGCGGCAAGCATCTTATGACATTTGCGGATAATCATGATGTCACCAGACTTGCAAGTATTCTGACCAACAAGAAGCATATCCCCCTCGCTTACGGTCTGCTGTTTGGCATGCCCGGCATCCCATGCCTTTATTATGGAAGCGAATGGGGGCAGACCGGCGAGAAAGCGCCGGATAACGACTATGCGCTTCGCCCCTGCTTTGAAAAACCTATGCCGAACGAATTGACTGATTACATAAAAAAATTAATTGCCGTCCGTCAGAAAAGCGACGCTCTGTGCAATGGTGCGTATAAGAATATTGTGATTCAGAATCACCAGCTTGTATTCGAGCGTCATTCCGATAAAGAGCATATAATCGTTGCGGTCAATGCCTCTGAAAATGCATACACCGCCTGTCACCATGATTTGAACGGAGAAGCCAAAGAACTATTATCCGGCGATACCGTTATACTTGACGGAAAAGCCGAACTGCCGCCCTACAGTATTCAGTACCTCTCTCTGCCAGTATAAGTCTATTACTATACTTCACAAAGTCTGCAGGCAGCTCCCTAACCGGGAATGCCTGCAGCGATCCGACCAATATCTGCCGTATCCTTTCCAGAGACGTTTTACATTCTTCTGCCATCGTCATAAACGCGCTAAAATATCTTTTCTATTAATATCTCCCTGTTATTATCTTTTGCCTTAATATGCCGACATATATATAGAAGGATTCTCTGAAAATAATATGTGCTGAAACAATTTTTCGTGAATAGTATAATATAGTATTAAGAACCGATTAATACGCGAGAAATCAGTCCATATATTTTGCCAAAAAAGAATACCTTATAACATATGGAAATACTTAAAATATTTTTATCTGATAAAGGGATTTTCGCTAGAAATCCTCCCTTTATTTTACATATTCTTATGGAAAAAAATCTTGATTCCAGCTAGTAGATATCATATAATTATTATATCTATCAAAGCAAAAAAGCATCCTATTAAGAATATGCAAGATAGGATATAGAAACTAAGTATAACTAATTAGTAAGTAAAAGAGGCGAAGAGACATGAAAATGAAGAGAACACTTTTTAAACTATTTTTAATGGCTTGCTTTTTGGCAGCCTGCTGGTCCAAAGATGCAAAGGCAGCAAACGGGCAGCCGGAATTGGATGTAAGAAACGGTGATATTTATATTGGAATGATCACGGAAACGATTGATGGGAATCCTGTCACAAGAGAAGTTGTTGGCTATGGAACTGCGGCTGATAATGTTACAGGAGGGATTACAGCAAATCATGATAAAGGTTATACCATAAAAGGGTTGACCACAAACACACAAGGAACTACTATCACAATAGATGTATCTAACACTCCGGATAAGCCACTGAATCTTACTTTTGACGGTTTAGATATGACAAATGGTGGATACATTCATATAATAAAAGGTGCCGTTAAGGTTTCCTTAATTGGAGACAGTATCATATCAAATATTAATAATACATCTAAAAAGAGCGCTATCCAACTGGATAACAATGCAAGACTTATTATTTCTTCTACCAATAATAGAGGAAGTTTAGCAATATCAGGTAGCCCTAATGCAATTTACGGTACGAATAACAACGATCTTGATATTAACAGCGGTACAGTTACTTTATCGGGAACGACACCATTTAATGCAGGTACCATTTTAGTAACAGGCGGTACTTTGAATTGTTATGACCTTAATAGAAATAAGACAAAATTTGGCAGCCAAGCTTTGATCCAAACAGGCGGAACTGTAATTGCTGACGGTCTAATCACAATTAATTATAAAGACCACCAGTTAGAAGGTTTTGAAGGTTCTAATTATGAAGCGCATTTCAGTGATGGTACTGTTGACAAAAACTTATCGATTTCAAGCGGTAAGCTTTCTATCAAAGAAGATTGGTATGGTCAGATGATTACTTTTGTAGGTTCTCAGCGTTTGGGAATCAAGATTGATGATAGAAAAGCCGGTCCCACTGTTAAGGGCAATGCAGAAAGCCATGCTAATGCAAATGACGGCTCTATAGAGGGGTTTAATGATACTATGGAGTATCAGGGTCCTTTCGACACTGACAGTACGTCTAATATTCAGGACGATGCAGCTAGCTGGTTGACCACTGGCTTTGATGATTTACGGAATCTGAAACATGGATTCTATTTTGTCCGAACGCAGTCTACTAACAGCGCTTTTGCAAGCAAACCAACTTTGGTCGAAATAAAAAAAGGAAAACAATTAGATATTACAATGCCCGAGTTTACTGCAACCTATGGCTATGCCCCAATTTCTTCACAACCATTAAAGATTCATAATTATGAAACCGCTCAGATTTCGATTGATGAAATAAGGTTAAGTAATGATAAATTTGAATTAAATGTGACTCCAGGCAGTCCTCTCACCGGCAATCCTAACGCAATTATACCGCCTGATGGCAACAGCACAACCATAACTATCAAACCAAAGGATGGTTTGGATGCCGGCTCTCACACCGCCATTGTTACAATATCTTACATTGATCCGGATGATAGCACAGGCAAAACCAAAGTTCCGATACCTATAGATGTGACATTTACCGTAGAGAAAGCTAATCAGGACCCTCCTACTGATACAGAATTAAAAGTAGAGAAATTTACTCATAACAGCGCGACACTAATTCCTTTATCAGGAACTGATGAAGACAAGACAGTTGAATACGGTTATACCGATGATGACGGAAAAGAAGGGAAATGGCAAACCGGCACAAAAATTACCGGTCTGTCTCCAAGTACCAGCTATGTATTCCATGCACGTTATGCAGGTGATGCGAATCATAATCCTTCTGACAGCGTTTCCTCATCAAAAATCACTACTGATCCGGCTGCTTACATTGATTATAAGGAAGGAGAATTAGTTCTTCCTGCTAATAGGAAATACACCGTTACCATAAATGACAAAAAAACCGAATATACCTCGGATGGTTATGGACGTATCAAACTTGACACTTCGCAGTTTGACAAAAAGACGCAGATAAAAATATTAGACCAGTCAAATGATGGGGAGCAAACCTTAACGGTTAATCCGCCGGCTAAAACTCCTACCACTCCAAAGGCAACCGATGAAACCATATCCGGCGCAAAGGACGGTAGTATTTCCGGTGTATCTACCGCAATGGAATACAGAATAAAAACCGGCAAAAATACTTGGACCACATGGGATTCCTTTAGCGGCAGAACCTTAGAAGATCAGGCTCCAGGCACTTATGAAGTTCGGGTTGCTGCTACAGACAGCGCTTTTGCAAGTAAAGCAGTTACACTTATTATCGGAAAAGGAAGGATGCTGGATGTTACTATAACCGAGTTCGATGAGATGAAGTATGGAACTGATCCTGTTTCAAGAGCGATTACCATCGAGAATCTTGACAAAGATAATCCTGTTAATATTCAAGGCGTCACGGTTGCTTCCAACGCATTCACAATTACGGATGGCGATAAGACTATTGAAGCCCAGAAAACTTCCGATACATGGAAAGTACAGCCAAAAGCTAAACTTAACGTAGATACATATACCGCAGAACTTACCGTAACTTATAACGATATTGTTGAAGAAGAGCCTGATGATAATCCTGACGACGAAACACAGGAACCCGGCGGAGATACTCCTACAACTCCTGATGACGAGACAAAAGAACCCGGCGGAGATACTCCTACAACTCCTGATGACGAGACGAAAGAACCCGGCGGAGATACTCCTACAACTCCTGATGATGAAACGCAAAATTCCGGCGACAGCAAATCTAAAGTTTCCGCTCAGGCTGATGAAAATGCAGAAGAAGTTAAGACAGAGTCAAGAACTGTTACTGTCCCAGTAGAAGTTACAGTTGTAAAAGCAGATCAGGATGCTCCTCCGGTACCAGCAGAAAAAAGCAAGACTGCTACTAGCATTACATTAGAAACAATTGCTAATAATCCTGTCAGCGGCGCTAAGGCCCAGTATAGCAAAGACGGCGGCAGAACATGGCAGGACAGCCCCACATTTACGGGACTTTCTGCTAATAAGGACTATACATTCGTAGCGCGTTATGCTGAAACAGAAAATTACAATGCATCTGATATCAGCAACGGCGAAGTTACCATTACTACTTCCGAAAAGAATGACGATGACTCAAAATCAGACGGTGTAAAACCTCAGACAACTGATAAGAACAATTCTAATGGTACGAACGGTAATGGTACGAACGGCACGAATGGTAATGGTTCTAATACTAATGGTACTAACGGCAGCGGAACAGGTACTAACAACGGTTCTGGCACGAACGGCTCAGACGGTTCATCTTCAAACGGAGTTCTGTCTTCCGCCAAGACTGGTGACCTCAACAATATCCAGTTATGGGTTGCCTTGATGATCGGCTCTTATCTGTCATGTGCTATTATTATAAAGAACAGGCTAAAAAAATCTAATTCCTAAATATTTTTTCGGATAGAAGAATGAGGGGACGGCAATGCCGTTCCCTTATAATTTTATTCCTATATATTCGAGATCCGATCATAACAACGATTCAAGGCAGTATTCAGCAGCCTTGATTTTTTTATAGCAATTCCGTTCTATTTGTGCTAGAATAAATTCAAAGCATTATATTTCTAATATTCTTTACGGTTCACACCATTCTACTATCTACAGTTCTTTTAGAAATCTTCAATGCTTGTAATTCCGAAAAAAAGCAGTGAGGATTCTTAAAAGCTGATATTAGAGTCCTCACATCTAAAAAGGAGGGCAAAATTTGACAGTTACAGTTACCTACAAAGACAGGATATTCCGCATGATATTCAGGCAAAAGAAAAATTTCCTTGATCTTTACAATGCTATGAACAACAGTAATTACAGTAATCCAGATGATTTAACAGTTACGACTCTTGAAAATGCTATCTATATGAACATGAAGAACGACGTATCATTTTTGCTTCATGATCAGTTGATGCTGTACGAACACCAATCCACAAAGAATCCGAATATACCTCTCAGGAATCTGTTCTATGTATCGGATATCTATTCAAAATTAACAAAAGATAAGAATCTTTTCGGCACAAAACTTATCAGGATACCTCAGCCTAGGTTTGTGGTGTTCTATAACGGTATCGCAAAAGTCCCGGAAAGATTTACCTTGAAATTATCGGATATGTTTGACCATTCCGATGGACAGGCTGCTCTGGAACTGGTTACTCAGGTGTTTAACATTAACCTCGGATACAATAAAGCTTTGATGGAGAGATGCCGGACACTGCATGATTACGCCGTCTTTGTAGACTTGGTACGCAGATATCGCAAGGAAACATCCTTAGACGCAGCCGTAGAAAAAGCCATTGATGAATGCATCTCTAATGGTGTGTTGGGTGATTTTCTCAAAGAAAACAGAGCGGAGGTATTAAAAATGGGGCTTTACGAATACAACCAAGAAGAACATATACGGATGGAGCGTGAAGATGCCAGAGAAGAAGGCAGATCTGAAGGTTTGGCAGAAGGGCGGGCAGAAGGCAGATCTGAAGGAGTTCTCTATAGTCTGACATCCATCATCCGAAAAAAACATCTAAAGGGAAAGTCATTAACAGAGATTGCGGACGAATTAGAAATGGATACAGACAATATCAAAGATATCTATGAATGGATGAATCAAGAGATGGATGATGAATGGATTGTCAATAAATTGTTGAAACAAACTCATTAAGCAGAGAGCGGCTTGGCCGCTCTCTACCTTCGCACTTTCTGCTATAACGCCTGCAGGATCATAATATGATACTCCTCATCTCTGATTATTCTTTCTAATACAGCATTCACGCAGTCATCATTTATCATCTTTATATGCATTTTATACTGGTTAATAGCCTGTTTCTCAGCTTCAATATCGGCCATTACCATTTTTCTGACATTTGAGGGAATGTCAAGATACTCCGGTGTCCACATCTTCTGTCTCCCATTGTGGAATTTCGCTGTGTAATCTACATTTCCTCCTAATAAGCAGATCAGCGCTCCGAGTTTCTGCAGATGCATCATCTCCGCCATCGCTATTCCGAGAAGCGTTTTTGCCACCTGGCAGTTCTCTCCCGATATTCTGTTTTCATTATTAATATACTGCGTAATTGCAGACAGTTCAGATACAGCGCCGCAATAATCAATACTGAGCAGATTTGCATAAGCTGTATTCCTTTCCCTCACTCGAACGGGAGGATACGCAAGATCCATCATAATTGGTTTTAATCCCATAAAACTGCAGTCATTAACCAGTAATGCCGTTCTCTTTTCTTCCATAACATACATTTCTCCTAATAAACGTTCTATAATAATATATTAAAACTTTACTGTAGTGTGAATGGCACATTATTGGGCATAAAATTATATGCAGATTGATTTATATTTTTCTGGAAATTTAATTCTACTTGCGCTAGAATAAATAACGGTTACAACTCTTGAGAATGGGGCACAGTTTACCGAATGCATCTCCAAAGGTGTGCTGGGTGATTTCCCAAAAGAAAACAGAGCAGAGGTATTAAAAATGGGGCTTTACGAATACAACGAAGAAGAACATATACGAATAGAGCGTGAAGATGCCAGAGAGGAAGGGCGGGTAGAAGGCAGATCTGAAGGTTTTGCAGAAGATCGGGCGAAAGGCAGATCCGAAGGAGTTCTCTATAGTCTGACATCCATCATCCACAAAAATTATCTAAAGGAAAAGTCATTAACAGAGATTGCGGACGATTGTCAACAAACTATTATCTTAATGTGAAAAACGGCATAAAATACGAACCACTGCCGTTCGATTTCATGCCGCAAAAATGCGGATGACAGGACTTGAACCTGCACGGGAATCCCACTAGATCCTAAGTCTAGCGCGTCTGCCAATTCCGCCACATCCGCATATGATTATATTGTCCTTACTGAGCGTGCGGGGATTCGAACCCCGGACAACTTGATTAAAAGTCAAGTGCTCTACCGCCTGAGCTACACGCCCATATAAGCTGGGCTAGTTGGATTCGAACCAACGAATGCAGGAGTCAAAGTCCTGTGCCTTACCGCTTGGCGATAGCCCATTATTTTTTCTTATCCAATCTTATTATTATCATCTTATGATACACGGATTGCTCCGTGCTAATGCACTCCCGCAATCCTAAAACACCTCAAATCCGCTCATCTTTCTGCGAAAAATGGCTGCTTCTCGGTGTTTTGCGCGTCCCAAAATCATGCTTTTTCATACAAGCATGAAATCCATGACCTTTTGACGCTTATACCATCTTATTATCAAATAATAATCCTGTATAAAAAAAAGAAAGGTGGGTAAAGGGACTCGAACCCTTGATATCCAGAACCACAATCTGGCGCGCTAACCAACTGCACCATACCCACCATATTATCTACCCGACGAATTTTGTGAATTCAGCCAAGTACCTCTTTATTAAATTGTTGTGGTTCTAACGAGCCTGGGGGGATTCGAACCCTCGACCTACGGCTTAGAAGGCCGTTGCTCTATCCAGCTGAGCTACAGACTCATAAGACTTAACTCTTCAGAACTAACCCTTCTTAATTCCTTGATTTAAGGCTTTAAGAAAGCGGGTGATGGGAATCGAACCCACGTATCTAGCTTGGAAGGCTAGTGTTCTA
>ERZ778514.1061-NODE-1061-length-22089-cov-5.210538_pt1 | contig 22089 bp, 28 predicted proteins | sample MGYA00510344_ERZ778514 | MGnify/ENA primary metagenome ERZ778514 (study PRJEB29527, sample SAMN07138968) | mouse gut metagenome | material: feces | host: mouse | place: China:Nanjing | collected 2016-01-25 ...
GTTTTCAAAGGTGTAGATATGGCGTCCGTCCGTGAACGGGTCAAAGGTGCAGATAAAGATGACAAAGGATCTTTTCAGGTTCCTGCAGCCCAGCCCGGAAGAAATGACGCCGGAGTCCATGCTTTCTTCATAATACCTTGCCCTTTTGGGGAGCAAGGCTTTGTCATGGTCTATGCACTCCATTTTCACATCATAGACAGTCTCTTTTTCAGCGCTGTAAGCGTGCCGATGGATGCACTGCCCGTTACAGGGTATGCCGGTTGTTTCCGGTTCATCGGGTATTGCGGTTTCCTGTATAGGGACACCCAGTATTTTTGCCAATACCTTCCTGCAGATTTCCATGTCGTCCATTACCTTTGTAAAAAGGAAGTTATCTGTCAGGTTCAGGTGCTGGACGGTTTTGTCTGTATTTGTCATAAATTTACCTCTCTTTCTAAGTTGTGTGTTTTTGTTGAATGCTATTATAAAGATTCAGCAGGGCAGAAATGCTTACTGGCACATACAGAAGGAGCGCAGCCGATGGCACATGGAACGGCATCGGCTGTTTTTCCGTCAGTGTATGTGAAAAGCCTCTTTTCTTATGATGCCTGTTCAGAAAAAATTTCCACCACTGCTTTTGCAACTTCAGATTCTACCGTTAAGCGGTCACATTTCCACACTTTCATGTGCGTCTGGATAAAATCCTCAACATCTTCAAGCAGGACCTGATTGAGGGCATCTGTCAGGGTGTCTTTCAAAGATGATGCGTCTATGACGGCACCCTCCAGTTGTCTGCATACTTTCTGCACCCATGTATACTTATTGCTGAGATAAGCAGAATCTGCATGACGGAAATTCCAGTCATACAGCATATAGCAGGCAATCCAGCGCTGTCTAAGGACAGCCGTGGTTTCATCCTCAGCAATACAGATAATTTCCCGCTCTGTTTCCGGCATTGCTTCTGCAGCAAAAACATTTGTTAATCTTACTGTTAGTGGAATACCTGAAATGTTCATCTGCATAACCTCCTGTCATTTTTCGTATTTACATTCAGGCAGCACTCCCCATCAGGTAAAAACCGGTCATGCTCAGGAAGCAATCATATCCAGAAATTCCTGCTCAGTCAGTACCTTCACGCCGAGCTGCTGTGCCTTTGCCAGCTTGCTGCCGGCTTTTTCACCGCAGATCAGGTAATCTGTCTTTTTAGTGACGGAGCTGCCGGGCGTGGCGCCGAGGCTGATGATCCTGGCGTTGATACCGTCGCGGGTAAAGTTCTCAAGTTTTCCTGTGGCTACGATTGTGCATCCTGCAAATGTGCTGTTATTTGTCATATTGTTCTCCTCTTCGGATGCCTGTGCATCCAAACCATTATCAAAGTGTAATTCTTTCTGTAAGTTCCGCCATAATAGGATGTGGTCCGGATTGCGGAACCACTCATGGATATTGCTGCTCATAGCGTCGCCGATCCCTTCAAGGCAGGTAAAATCAAAGCGGTCCAGTGCAGCCAGCTCCAGATCCCGCAAGTTCCCGTGGAAATGCTTTTCCAGTATCCGGCTGGCCGTCCTACCGATCAGGGGGATATCCATTGCCACCACAAAGCGTACAAAGGTGGTATTCCGGCTCTCGTTGATGGAAGCAATCAGGTTTTCATAGGATTTTTCCCTAAAGCCTTCCAGTGCGGTGATCTCATCCCGGTAGCGGTCAAGGTGGTACAAGTCCTGATAACCCTTTAAGGCGCCGATCCGGATGAGCTGGTCCAGGGTTGCTTCCGAAAGCCCCCTGATGTCCATGGCTTTCTTTTCTGCAAAATGGACGAACCTCTGGAGGATGCGGCTGCCGCACTCAGGATTGTCGCAGTGGAGCGTTTCGATGGTACGCCCCCTGTCGCCGTCCCTGGAGTAGGTGCGTGTGGGCTGTCCGCAGCAGGGGCAGGTGTCCGGCACCATGTCCGCGTATGCGCCACGGTCCAGGTTCTCCTCCACATGGGGGATGATCATGTTCCGCTTGGATACCAGGATGCGGCATCCGGGGTGTAGCTCAAGCCCTTTGATGAAGGACAGGTTGTGCAGGCTTGCCCTTGATACTTCGCAGCCGTCAATCTCCACAGTGTCGAATACTGCAACAGGAGCGATCTCGCCGCTGCGGCCGGTCTGCCATTCGACAGAGCGGAAGACGGTCTCATAGGTGTCATCCTCGAATTTGAAGGCAATGCCGTCGTTGTAGTGGTGTCCGGTCCTGCCCAGGGTTGCGGAGTAGGAAAAGCTGTCAAAGCGCAGCACCATCCCGTCTATGGGGATGTCCAGACGATCCGCAAAATCTGTCATTTCCTGAATCCTTGCCGTAAAATCCTCCGCCTTTGTGTCCGGACTGATCCATACAGCGGGGCATATCTCGAAGCCGAACTCGGCCAGAAGGGACAGCAGTTTGTGGCGGCTGTCCCGCATGTCACTGAACTCATCCAGCCCCTCAAGGACATTGAAGGCGCAGAAGCTGACTTTGCGTTCTCTGCAGACACCTGCGTCCAGGCACCGGATGGAGCCGGAGGCAAGGTTCCTTGCATTGCGGTAGGGTTTCCCGTCGCTGCCGGTGAGCGTATCCTTCAGACGCTCAAAGTCGCTCTTATGGATGAAGCCTTCGCCGATTATCACAAGTCGCTCTTTATAGGGGATGGATATTGGCACGTTCTGGAAGGCGGCAATGTTGTGGGTAATGAGTTCCCCCTCGTCGCCGTCGCCCCTGGTGGAGCCTTCCACAAGTTCCCCGTTTTCGTAAACAAGCTTTACGGTCAGACCGTCCAGCTTCAGCATGAGCAACGCCGCATGGCCCTTCAGGAAAGAAGCCAGTTCACCTGCCATCTTGGTCTTGGCCAGTGAGAGCAGCGGGATGCTGTGCCGTACCTTCTCCAGGCTGCTGACGGCCTTATAGCCTACGGTCTGGGTGGGGGAGTTGCTGAAGATGATGCCCGTATCTTTCTCCCAAAGCTCCAGCTCATCATAAAGACGGTCATAGACCGCATCTGGAACGCTGGGCGCATCCTGGTTGTAGTATTCATGGCGGTACTGGTTGAGCCTGTCTACCAGCTCATGGATACGTTCTAATGCCTGTATCATTCGTTTTACCTCTTTTCTTTTTTATTTTTGCCATTAAATCTGTGAATCCCTGTTTCCGGCCTCCTTCCTTGAACGAAAAAAGGCAGGAGACGATGACGGCTTTTGCCGTAGTCATTCCTGCCTGCGTACAGATATGCTGTATGACAGCCTGCAGTAAAATCAGTCCTGCAGACATAAAAAGAGCCAGAAGGCGTAAAGTGTCCTGCACTTTATACTTCCTGACTCCGTACAAACTTAAACAGCGTGTGCTTCTCGTTCTGGAACTGCACAAAATTCAATAACAAATTCATGATAACACAATATATAGATTTAGTCAAATAAAAAATACTATATATTGTATATTGCGGATAAAAAGAGGAGACACAGAACAAGCTGCATCTCCAGGTTGATTCTTATTCAGTTTTGTTCAGGCGCTTTTTTCTCCGGACACCATGCCGGTGACGTCCTGACAGGGACAGTATCCGAATATCTTGCCCCGAATCCAAGGAAACCGGGCATTTTGCGTATCCCTTTTTCATGGAAATAGTTCTCGATATAGCGCTGGTCCGGATGTCCGCAGGTGAAGCCGGTCCTCGTATTTCCCAGAGGGCGGAACCCGCTGCAGTGCCGGCAGACGGAGCACTTTATGGCCTCTTTTTGTTTTTTCATTATGCTGTTTCCTTTCTATCTCCCATTTTTTCCAGTTTTTTTACGTGTCCTAGGACAAATATGCAGAAGCTTTCGTCCAGATAGGTCTGCCCTTTTTCTTCCATCAGCCGCATCGCTTCTTTCTGCTGGCGGTACCAGTCTGTCCGGGTGACGTTCCCCTTATGGCAGGCAAGTAAAGTCGCGATGGATGGCTGGCATTCTAATCCATGCAGCCTGAAATTTTCGGCATAATCCTGCGCTGCCTCCAGCCCGTCAAAGATGTCATGGTACATCCTTTGCACAACCGGAATGCCCTTGAATGGCGCAAGGAAATCCTCCGTCACGATATAGCCAAGCTGGTCATCCGGGATGTCCTCTGCATGGTAGGTTGTGATATAGGAAACCTGTCCGAAAGCATAATCCAGCGTCAGCGCCCGTTCACTGCCGTCAAAGGCAGCTTCGTTCTCAAGATAGACTTTTCCGTAGGATTCATAGGCTGCGCAGTCCCGGTAGGCCACGTTTCCGGAGCTGTCCTTTTCTTCCAGCCTGATCATAAACTGAAAGCAGGACTTTTCGGAAAGCGCCTGCAGGACCTTTTCCCGGATGCTCTCCACATAGGGGAAATCTTTGGCGATGTCATCCGCAATGGCCTGCGGGACATAGGCTTCGTCAATATTGTAGGAACCGTTGTATTGTAACTGTTCGTTGATGATACGGGAGTCATGCCAGTCGATGCCCCCGTAAGTTGATGCAGTAATATACATAAAATCCTCCATTCTCATCATTTTGTATTATCTGTTGTTTTTCAGGCGGTCTTCAGACATACGCTGTCTGCGGGAGCGTGGCGGTTCCCCTGCCCTTTATGGCAGACTGGTGGTAATCCAGCTCCGTGATGACTGCCTCGATGGTGTCAAATGCTGCGGACAGCTCCAGATACCGGGTGATAAAACCAGTGACTTCCGTATAGAGGAACATCTGCTGTTGTTTGGTCAGTCGGTTCAGGGCCAAGATCCGTTTCTGCTTTTCCGCCCATTCGTCTGCACAGTAGATGTTCTCATGTTCCAGAAGCTCCGTCATGTCAGTATCCGCTAACATTGCTGCAGCAGTGTTGAACCAGGCCGTCGCCGTCTGGCTGCAGTCGTCCTCATCACAGAAAGCGATCTTTTTTGCGGGCATCTGATACCAGAGCCTGCTCTTGATCCCCTCCAGTTCTGTATACAGGTCAGCCGCCATGTTGCATAATTCATTGATCTGGTCACAGTAATGGTCCCAGTAGGGGCTGTCCTTCTCATTCCCGTTGTAGCAGTAGTCCATCATCTTATCCAGCCCGTCCGATACGGACCACAGATCCAGCTTTTTGTATAATGCCATTTTCTGTCCCTCCTCTTAATATGGGTTCACAAATTCATGGATGGAGATGCAGTCCTCATCCAGATGTCCTCTTAATTCCTCCAGCGTGGCGGCAGGGATGCCGCCGTGTTCCCGAAACCACTGGAGCAGTTCTCTGTCTGACTCAAAGTAGAGATCCGTATCGCCGCCTGCAGCATCAAAGAGGGTATCCAGGGAGCCGTCCTGGGCTCTTTCCGACAGATATGCCTTATAGTGGGTAGGCAGGTAGGCCCCGTTTATATCGGTGTTGATATATACGCCGCATCCGGATTCCTCCGCCTGCAGTTCAAAACTCACGCCGAAATGGTCTGCGAGGCATAAGTATGCTTCATACATGGGGTTCCATGCAGAGTCGCAGTACAGGGTGATGTGCCCGTCCCCGGCAAGGTCGGTATATGTTACATTGCTGCGGAGGTTCAGGCCGTCCGTCGGGATACTGTTCTGCTCGAATATCCGGCAGAGCCTGGAACCATCCACGGAAGTCCCGTCAGGATAACAGGCGCTGACAGCCTGTCTCAGTGCGGCAAGCCCTTTTTCCTGCCCTTCCGATGCAGCATAAAAAACCACGGTATCCATACAGATATTCGACATCTTACACCGCCTCCTTCCTGACTTCCGAGTGGAAGAAATCGCTGATGTCCCATACGCCCTTTAAGTATTTTGCTGCCGGGCATTCTCCAGTGTCATCAGTGGTACCGCAGGTACAGCTTCCATTGTTGTGCACGGAGATCAGGGAAGCGAGGGTTTCCCACTGCCTGATTCTGCCGTTTGCTTCGGCTATATTGCTGCAGTGGTGGTATCTGTCGCAGCTTTGTTCACAGTCTGCTATATCCTTTTCGATTCCCATGCAGACCGCCGGAACCATCTCTGAGAGAGTCAGGAAAAACTGCGGCTTGAGGGATTCGTTGTGAAGGTGGTTGAGTGTGAGTTCAATCAGGTCATTATGCCCCATGTTGGCATCATAAAGATCATCAAAGCACATACAGAGCCAGTCCGATATTTCGGGAAATTCCTCAAGGTGCCCCGAATGGAAGCGTAAGCGTTCATCCGGGTCCTGCGCGGCATCCGCAAGGGCATTGGCAAAGTCCTCGTCCAGATAGCGGCGTTCCATGATGCGGTATGCCTTTTCCAGTTCGTCATCCGTGAGCGTGATGGTGGCTTTTTGCCCGTTTAGGGTTCTTCTAATCTGTAAATTTTTCATTTCGTCCTCCTTTTCTTAGTCAGTGTTCATGCGCTCTTTTGCTGTGGACGCGCATTGTCCTTTTTGTAAAGCTCCAGCGGAATCCATTTCCCGTCCTGCCAGAAGCAGTGGCTTGCCACGCAGTAGATCAGTGGCGGTATATCCGGATTTTCCAGACATTCCTGCGTGATATACAATGCGAGGTGCTTTTCATAGAAAGGCTCAAGGTCAGCAAGGATTTTCTCCCGCAGTGTTCCGGCAAGGGAATCAAATTCCGCCATGTCCTGATGGGAGAAGGCTGCCCGTGAGAGCTGCCTTAAGATGCCGGAGCGTTCAATCGTCCCGTTGATGATGGGGACGGCCTCATCAAGATAGTCCCTGCGGATACGGATGCCGCGCAGCACGGTCTGCCTTGCATAGTCCGATGCGGAGCGCCGGATGTCCGCGCATAATGCACCGTAGGCTTTTTTGTACTTTGTCTTCAGGGTGTCAAGGGGAACGTTCTCCCGGTTATTCTTCAGGGTAGACAGGAGCTTTGCCAGCTTCTCCCGGAGCAGGGCGGTCTCCCTGTCCTGTGTTCCATTCATGGTGATGCCTCCTTTCAAAAGGGGGCCGCAGCACACGGCAGGCAGCCCCGGATCAGTTTAAAGGCCATGCAGGGATCAGGCGATTACGCGGAAGCCTTCTCCCGGCTGGTTATTGTAGGAAATGGTGTAGATGCTGTTCTGTGTCTCGAACCGCACATGGCTGGAGGAAGCCTCCAGGATGGCCTGCACGGTGGAAGTGCGGATCAGGTTCCCCTGGTAAAGGTACAGGGCAGGGAGTCCCGGCCGCAGCACATCCGTCAGTGCGCCGGTTACGGAAACCTCACGTTTGAACGCCGGTTCCTGGTTCTGGTCATTGTTTCTGTTCTTAAATAATGCAAGCATATCGTTATCCTCCTTTATGCGACCTGGTAGTTCAGACGGTATACGCCGTTCCCGCAGGCAGTGTACTGGTCTTTGTGTTCATAGATGGTTGCGCGGATGCGCTCCCGGAAGTGTTCATTTTTTCTTGCTTTTGGATGTCCCTGCAGCTTATCGTACAGATCCGTCAGCGCCATCCTGCCGCCAACGCTCTCAAGGGTCATGCGGATCAGGTGGTGCCATGTCAGGGCGGTCAGGTCTGTGTCCGCCACGGAGAAGGTGCTGTCCTTTGAAAAATGGAAAGGCACTAAAAGGGCATCCTTCTTGTGCAGCAGGAGCAGGTATTCTGTCACGATGGGGATGAAGGGCTTCTGGTATCTCCGGCTGTCGGAAACGCAGTTGAACTGCCCCTTTACCAGGAAGGATTCAAAATCCCCCATCCGCATCATGTCATTCTGTATGGAATAGAACCTGCCCTGCATTCGGATGTCGCCCACAAGCACAGCCATGCGGCCGTCTTTCCTGAGCGCCATATAGAACTTCCGGATGCAGAGGTTTAACTTTTCCAGAAAATCATTGTAATTTTCGCACCGGGACAGGTCATCCGGGTGGGGCTTGCCCCACATATTCCCGGAATACTGGATGATGTTATGATATGGCGGATGGAAAAAGATTAAGTCCGCCGAGTCCTCCACATCATTTTTCAGTGCGTTCCATCCGCCCCTGCCCACAGAAGGGGCAGGGTTTAAGTCATAAAGGATGGACCTTACGCCATTTTTGTCTGCGGCAGCCTTGCTGGTGCCTGAGCCGGACATGGGATCGAGCAGTACAAACTGCGAGGTGTCTTTCCCATAATAGCGTTTGGTGTCAAGGATATAACGTAGGATGGAGGATACCACCTCCGGGGAGCAGTTGCCCCGCCACTGGCTGTTCCCGCCGTTTCCACGGTCAGGAAATGTCATGAAGGAGGTCAGTTCCTTCCCAACGCGCTTCCTTAGATTTTCCGTCCCCAGTTCCTGTGCGATGCCCTGCCAGTCTGAGCCAAATTCCTTCTCCAGAATGGCGGCTGCACGTTCTAATATTTGTTCTTTTATCATGTCAGCCCTCCTCTATGCAGGATGCCTTATAGACCTCCGCCATTTCTCTGACAAATCGGTCGGAAGCACAGAGCTGTTGGGATATGATTGCAATATGATAGTGGTTCTTGCAGTATTCGCCCTCAATATAGCATTCATAATATAGTTCCGCTGAATACTCCAGAAACTTCTCTTCATCCGTCCATTGGGAAACACAGCCGATTTCCTGCTCTTCCTTCAGCTTTTGTGACAGCATGCGTTTCGCATCATTAAAATCCGTATAGACCTGGGACGAATTTATCTGCTCGCCATCTGCTGCCCGGTCTTCCAAAAGAATATAAATCTCTGGGTGGTGACGGCACTTTTTCAAATCGTCGAGAGGCTCCACCATTGACGGGGCCATAATGACAAAATCCAGAATAATGTCGTCAATGTCCTTTGGCTGCTGGTACAGGTCAGAAAAAACCTTTTCCAGCTTTTTTACTTCGCAGGGGAGTGCGGGAGTCCCAAAAGAACAGTACAGATCCGGCGTTTCATTTTCCGTTTCCTTATCCTCACCGTCACGGATTTCCGTTATCGTCCCATACAGCCCCTCATACGCACTTTCCGGTGTTCCCACAATGGGAGCGCCAATTACATAGGTCATACTTTCATATTCAAATTTGTCACCGATTCGATTGATTATCATTTTTTCCTCACTCCTTTGCTTAGAAATCCATTTCCGTAAGGCGCATCCTCATGCGGCGGAACCGCCCGTTGATACTATGTACAGTGGTGGAAAATATTTCTGCGATCTCCCGGCAGGTCAGCCCGTCGGCTTTTAAGTGTACCATCTGCTGTTCTGTTTCCGTCAGGCAGGAGAGTATCTCCATTGCAAGCAGGCGGTCTGTCGCCTGTGCCTGCAGGTCCTTCCGGCGGTCGGGCAGGATTTCATCCAGGGATAGCCCGTCACTGATACAGGTATGGATGCTGACTGTAGGCGCTTTTCGTTTGGGCTTGTTTTTGTAAGCATAATGCTTCATCAGGCAGTCGCTCATTTTTGTCCACGCAATCGTGTCGAACCGGAAACGGGACAGGGCAGGGTTTTCATTATATTCCTGTACCGCATGGAGATACCCGAAGATCACGATGTCATAATAATCGTCAGTCGGGAGTCCCTTTTTCTGTAGGAAGCGGAATACGATATTCTGGTGTTCCTCTGCGAACTGTCTCTGTAAGGGTGTCATTTCATGTAGTCTGCTCATATACTTTTTTCCTCCTGTATGATGGTTTCTGTTAAGATGTCTGCGAGAAGCCGGGCGCATATCCGCTCCGTATCTGTCACGCTACGGTAATGCGGCAGCACCACGGCCCCCGCAGGCTGTTCCTTTGTGCCCACCGGGTAGAGGGTGTCTACCGGGTGGCTTTTATCCTCCAGCAGCGGCATCTGGCTGCCGGGAGCGTACAGGTAAGGCTCCAGTGCCAGGATGTGTTTCCTTGCGGCCTGCGACAGCATGGGCTCCTTCGGGATGGTGGCCACCCTGGAGGCAATCACATGCTCCGTGTCGCAGATGGCGCAGGCAAGCTGGAAGCTCCTGCAGAAAGCCGTAAGGTACGGCCCGCACAGCGCCTCATGGAAGCGCAGCGGCTGGTATCTGCTCAGGCGGATGCTGTTTCCCGCCACGCTTATCTCCATGGCGTCCCCCTCATGGAGCTGGAGGAGCCTTCGGATCTCACGCGGCACAACGATCCTGCCCAGGTCATCGAGCCTGCGGATGATGCCTGATGTCTTCGTTTCTTTCATCTGGTCTCCTTTCATAAAAAGAAGGGAACGCCCAGGCGGGCATTCCCTTCTTAAACATATTGCATGGCGGCTTTTAAGCGGCATTGCCGGCTGCCTGTCTTGCTGCCATGGCGTTCTTTGCTTTTGTGATGAGTGACGGCGCGATGGCGTGTTCCCAGCAGTCGATATAGGAGGACACGCTGCTCAGGAGACCGAACAGGTCAAGGTCGCTTAAGTTGGCATATACCTTTCCCGTGCTGACAAAGGAATTGGCCTTCATATAGGTCCCGCCGTTGGCATTCTGCTGCGGTATCCCTCTGCCGTTTTCCACTTCGACATACCAGGGGAGTTTCCGGGCATTTCCTCTGCCGTCCTTTGTGGCGCGGATAACCCGTACCTTTGAAACTTTTGCGTAGCCCTGTTCATCCTTGTCGCCGAAGATCTTGTCCTGCTGGAAGGCGTATTCCTGGAAACCGGCGCTCAGGCGGCTTAAGATGAACTTCGCCTCCTGCGGGGAGATGTTGGCGCATACGGTGACCGTCTTGTCCCCGGTGCCTTTGGAATAGTCCTTCATCAGCACCCCGATCAGGGAATGCACCCGCCTTCCGTCTGCGCCCTTTTCGCCGCCTGCGTGGATATGGGCATAGGATGTGACGGGGGCGACCCTGAGCTTGTCCTGGAACTCCAGCAGGGTCTTGCTGTTCTTGTAGACAGCGATCTGGTTGGAGATGTAGCCTTCATTCATGTTCATGCTGATACCTTCTTTCTGAAATCTGTTTTATGCTGCATACTGGTTCTTTACTTTCTGGATGATCAGCCGGCCCAGGTTTACGGGGAGCCGCTCCAGATTCGTGATGTCAAGGAAGCCGTCCCTGTAGATGCGCTGGATGTTCGGCTTGTCGCTCCCGATGGCGGCGGCGAACATCTGTATCCCTTTGGCGGAGTATTCCTTCTTGATGCCCCGCAGGTCTGCCTCCGCTTCCGTGCCGTAGTAATTGTCTGCCGCAGGCTGCCCGTCCGAAATGAGGATCAGGAGCTTGATGGCCTCCGGCCTTGTCATCAGGCGCTCCGCTACATAGCGAAGGGCGGCGCCGTCACGGTTCCCGCACCTGGCGCTCATGTCCATCAGGCGGTACTGGTCCTTGTTGTCGATGGAGTCGAATTCCGCGTAGGCATACAGCTCCACGTCGTCATATTCCGTGTGGCCGTAGATGGCGACAGGGATGTCCAGCCCTTTGCAGAAATCATGCAGGATGATGGAAGCGGAACGGGCATAGGTGATGCGGTTGCAGCTGCTCATGGAGCCGCTTTCGTCATTTAAGATGGCAACGGCGATATCCGTCCGGTCGTTGGGGAGCTTCAGCTTGTAAAAGAGCCTCCCGTCATTGCGGACGGCATTGCGCACGTTGATCCTCTTTCCCATGGGAAGGTTGTCCAGTTTCCCGCCTTCCTTATAGTCTTTCAATATCTGTGAGACCTGTTTCTGCAGCCTTTTGGAGATCAGGAGGAGCGGCGGTGCGACTTTCCGGTATGCCTCCATATAGGAAGAATCCACATAGCCCATGCGGTTGACATTGACATGCACGCCCCTGTGGGCGTTGCCGTACCGGATCTTGTCCGATTCCGCCTGCAGCTCCTCTGAAAGTTCCTGCTCATAGGAGGCATAGGCGGCATCCTCCGCGAGCTGCGTCATGATGCGTTCCATATCCTCAGCTGCCTGCGACACATAGCCTGAGCCGGCATAGTCGCTGGTGCGGCTGGTTCCGCCGTCGCCGTCTTCCCCGATCTCATCCGTCTTTTCCAGCTCTATCCGCCCGTCCTCATAGTCGAGTACCTTCTGGAGCTGTTCGCGCTCATCCTCACCGCTTCCGGAGCCGTGCTTCCCCTTTTTGCCGGGGACCGGTTTCCCCAGTCCTCCCGGCAGGGGTGCGCCGCCCGCAAGCTGGCTGCTTAAATCGGTGCCAGCCTTGTTTGTGCCGTTCTTGATGTCCTCCCGGATCTGTTTGATGTAGCTTTCCATGTAGGGCCATAAGAGGAGGAGCATCCTGTTGGCGGCATCGAAGCGCACCCTTGCGTCGTCGTCATAGGAGGCATCGTCTATATAAGGGATGCACTCGTAAACGGTGTCAAGGTATGGCCCTTTATAGCCGTCCAGGTTGTTGATGTCGCCGGTCTTGGCGTACTGGATCAGCAGGTTTGCCACGATAAAGACTTCGTGGTGCTGGTGGCCTATTTCTTCCGTGACAGAATCCATCTCCTCGGCAAAGCGCAGGTTGTTCAGCAGTATGCCTGTCTTTAAACCGCCGGGGAAAGCGTCGCACATGCGGCCTTCAATATAGACGTCTTCCATCATGTTCACCAGGGAATGCGCGATGTGCGAGAGTGCGCTTATCACCGCCTCATCCTTTTCCTTAAGGAATTCCCCGATCTCCCTTAAACTGCGTTCCTGTTTTGCGGACAGGCCTTCCGGCTCCTGCGGGTAGAACCTGCCTCCGGACAGCGCCTGGTGGTAAGTCTCCAGCATGGTAAAGTCCGAGAACAGGATGTGTCCGCACTCATGCCCCACGATCCCCAGCAGGCTGTCTGCCCGGAGCGCCCTTGTGGGGAAGCTCCTGGTCAGGAAGTTGCCTGCGTTCACGGTGATGGTGCGGTTGTCCGTGTGGGCAATGTCCGCATGGGGCAGCGCGTCCCAGTAGGTTCGCACACTGCTCTTTCTCCGGTAGCGGCCAGTGGTCCCTTCGGCAATGTCCGTCAGGTATGCCGCAAACTGCGGGGATGTGAACAGCTGCTCATCCGTCAGCTTGCTTTTCTCGTCTGCAATCCTTCTGCGGATCGCTGTGTGTGATGTCCTCATTCGTTGTGATACCTTCTTTCTTTTTGATATTTTGGGGAAGCCGTTCCATGAAGAGCGCATCCGTTGCCAGACCGAATTCCTCTGCCAGCGCCATAAGCACATGGGCGGGCGGCAGGCATCTGGCGTTCTCATAGCGTGAGATGCTTTTCTGGGTGACTCCCAGCTTTTTTGCGAGCATCTTCTGGGAAAGGCAGGGGCTGCGCGACATGCGCAGGCGCCGGATGTTCCTCGCCAGGCGGCTCCTTAACTGTTGTTCCTTCTGAAAGTCCATAGGCGTCCCCCTATGCAGCAAATTTCTGCTCCAGGCAGGAGGAGAGGATGTCGGCGCGGTTTTCCGGGTCGCCGGAGACGGAGGAGAGAACCGTGTATCTTGCGGCTTCCAGCACGCTCCCACAGACCATGTAGGACTGCACCCAGCTGATCAACTCACGCACGCCGCAGCTTCCGTCGTTGATCATGGTCTCCCGGCAGCGTTCACTGATCTCCTGCACGGAGGCGGCCATATCCGAGACGGCTGATCTGTCCGTGCACCCGGTCACTTTCATGACGCGTTCCGTCAGGGTGTCCACATCCGGTTCCTCTATATCCATGATCAGGTTCATTCTGGAGATGACAGACTGGTTCATATCACGGCAGCCCGCGTAATTGTTGTTTGTTGTCACCACGACTACAGTGTCGGGATGTCTGTGTATCACTTCCCCCGTGGTCAGCGTGACGCTTGCGCAGCGGTCCAGCAGGGCGTTCAATCCTACCAGCACGCCGGGGTTTGCGATGACCGTGGGTTCCTGTATCTCGATCAGGTAGCCGTTCCTTATTGCCGTGATCAGCGGTGTCTCCACATAACGGAACCGCTGCCCGGAAGCATTGTCTGCCATCAGCGCCTTTGCATCCTGTGCCATCACCTCTAACAGCTTGTCATAGACCTCTGCGTCCGTTATGGTTTCGTCATAGGTCCCGGTCAGCTTCTTATATGCCGAGGGCGGGTCCATCTGGATGTCGGTGAGCGTCGGGTATTCCCTGCCGCAGTGGGGGTTTTCAGCCGTTTCCGGCAGCATCTGCCCTAAAAAGTCATAGATCTCCGTATTGGCGGAGCAGGTGTAATACAGGTAGGGAAGCCCCAGTCCTGCAGCAACCGCCTTTGCGCCTTCGGTCTTTCCCGTCCCTGCAGGGCCGCGCATCATGAAGTTGCGCATGGGCTGGCTGCCTGCTGTGGTCGCCTGGGCATGTCTGCATATGGTGGTGACTTCCGGAGGGATGACGTACCAGTCCTCGATCCGGGGCACCATCAGTTCTTCTTTTGGTGTGAGTACCCTGTCCGAAAGGGGATAATGCTTTACGAAATCATCCCTGTTTATGGAAGCGGCAGCGGCGGGGGCGGTAGTGCCCGTAAGGATACGGAAGGTGCCGTAGAGCACGCTGCTGGGGGAATAGGCATTTCTGGATATGTTTACGGCGGTGAGCTGGGGGAGGTTCCCCGTGTTTGGGATGTTCAGCTTGATCCCGGCTGTGGGCAGCGCGTCTGCGCTCTCGATCCTTCGGTAGAGGTTGTCGCACAGGATGAAGGCTGCCTTTTCTGCCTCATCCATGTCCGCGTAGCCGTCGTTTTTGCATTTGCCGAGCAGGTCATAGTTCTCTTTGAACTCATCATCCTTCATGGCTTCCGGGATCAGCACGAAGAACAGGGCTGTCCCGGTGTTCCCACCATCTTTTAGGGAATAGACCTTGGGGGAAGCGGTAACGTCCTCATACCGTCCCACATTGAATTTGCCGTTCTTCCTGTTGAAGACCGCCACATGGATCTCCCCGGTGCGGCTCTGGTATTCCGCCACTGTCTTTTCACCCTGGGTGCCGATGGCGCTCTCAGAGGGGCCCGCCGGCGTCAGGCTGGTGTCCATCTCCATGTAGGCAAGGACTGCCGTAAGGAGAGGGGCGTGCAGCGTGGCTTTTTTGGTGGCTACCGTACAGTAGGAGGAGTAGTGTGCAGTGCTTACGTTTGATGAAATCTTGTCAAAAGGCTCAGGCATGCTGAGCTTCCAGGTCCAGTTGCTGAATAAAGGCGATTTTGCCATAGTCCATTCTTCCTTTCTTTTCTGTGTTTTTTGTGCGGGATGCCCTAGATCCATGAGACCTGCAGGGTATTGCCCGTGATCTTTCCTTTCAGTTCGTCCTCCGCTAACAGCGCCACCAGCTCATCCCAGCTTTTCTTTGGCGGGAAGGAGTCAAGGGTGCCTTTCAGCAGTTCCTTTTTCTGGCGGTTGATGACGATATCCCCATTTTCCTTGATGGTGAGCTTTGTATGGCCGTTGGCGTTCAGGTCGGTGATCTGTTCCTCCAGCACCTTCTGGCCCACAAGCTCATACCATACCCTCACATCCACCACGGGAGGCTCCGGGGGCGTTTCTTCTGCGGCATCCGCGTTGTCTGTCCGGGTTCCGGCATCCGGTCCGCCTGCGGAAGGCTCTGCAAAGCTGCCGATGGTCATTGGCTCCACATGGATGCGCCCGAAGCGGTCAAAGGAGATGTCCGCATGGGTATAGGCGTCCATGTTCTCCACCAGGATGCGCGTTGTCCCGCCTGCCAGGATGCCCTGCAGGGAGGGCGTGTCCTTCCACTGCCAGACGGACTGGGGATAGGCGGATTTCAGCTTCTCCGTGATCCGCAGTGAGATATGGAGCAGCATGGTATCCGTTTCCCTGCTGTCAGGGACAGGTTTTGCAGGGGAGACCGGTCCTGTTTCAGGTTCCGGTACTGCCTCTGCCGGTTTCTCCGCAGCTGCCTTTGCCGTCCGGCGTGCCTGCTTTAAGGAGGCAGAAAGGGCGCTGCATTTCTTTGCCAGTTTCCCTGACTTCCGGAACAGGAATATTCCGGCAGTTACGGCGATCCAGAGGATGAGGGCAAAGGCCATCAGTTTCTGGGAGCGTTCCTTCTGGAAAAAGACGGCCAGAAGGAGCAGGGAGATGATTAGGATTTTCATGCTTTTGGTAAATACTGTTTTTCTCATTCGGTTTTTTCAGTCCTTTCTTTGTAATGCGAAATGCCCAGAGGGCATTTCCCTCCCGCGGCAGTCGCCCAATATACATGCAGGCATGTCTGTTTGGCCCGTTGCTGCGGAAATAAAAAAAGAGGAATCACATCCGGGGATCTGTTTCCCTGGTGCAATTCCTCTTGTACCGCCGGCTGTGCCAAAGGCATCAGTCGAACGGCAGTCCATTCTCTCCACAGTCTTCCGCATTCATGAAACCGTCATCTGCGTCGGCAGGTGCAGGTGCGCCGCTGTCTGTGTTGGCATTGCTGCCCTCCGTGCGTTTCCCTGACGGGACATAGTTCCAGTCATACACGGTGATCTTGGGGATCATGCCCTTAGTGCCGTCTGACCTGCGTGTAAATTCCACAAGGTCAAGGTCGCCCGTGATAAAGAGCAGGCTGCCCTTTCTGACTCCGGCTCTGCTGATCCGTTCCGTGGCTTTCCCAAACAGGACGCACTGGTAGAAGTTGGGGTGTTCCTGTTCCCCGTAGCCTTTGTTGACCGCAACGTTGAACTGGATGTAATCGGTTCCGCCTGCGCTGGTCTGAATTTCAAGGTCTGCCGTGACCCTGCCCATGAGTGAGATTTGTGTGAACATAGTTTCATTCTCCTTTCCTGATGAAAAAATTTTTGGCTGCATCAAAAAAAGTGCCAAAAAACTGCCACTTACCGGCATGGTTTTTCTGACACTCAATTCAATCTTAAACAGCGTGTGCATCTATGCGCATGGCATATCCCTGTGGGAAGCACAAAAATCAATTACAGGGATATTTTAACACAATATATAGAGTATGTCAAATGATTAGATACAAGATATTGACTTTGCTCTCCAATGGACGTTGCTTTCTCCTTTGCAGGCTGCATTATTCAGGTTCCCGTTCCATGCCCTCCAGTTCCTTCATGGTCTTTGTTATGACCTGCCCGTTTGCAGCTTGTTGTGCAGCCTTTTGCAGCTGCGCCATGTTTGATTCCGAATAAAATGGATCAGAGGCGGGTGATTGTGCCTGTAGGGGCAGGCGGTCCTCCAGTTCTTCCAGCATAAGCTTTTCCAGGCGTGTGATGTCAGGGAATACCACTTTTTTGCTCCTTGCATGGAGCTGGCGGATTCGCTTTATGTTTGTGATTATTTCGCGGTGGATGGAATGCCTGACAGGGACAGGATTGCTGTTCCTGGTATGTATATGGTCCAGATAGTATTCCGTGACAGGGAACATGTTCTGGAGCAGGAAAGCGGCACGCCTGCCATCAAACTCCCCAAGGATGATGGTGAGGCATCTGCCGTATTTCTGGACCTGCCTGTCATGGAGCGCCTGGAACTTGTCCACACGGCTGCTTAAAGGGACCATCCAGAGAAGGGAGGTCTTTTCATCTTTTACGCAGTAGAAAGTGGGGCGGTATGTGCCATTTGCTTTTTCAAAATATTCATCTTTGATATGATATACATATCCAGCCTGGTAAACCATATTCCACCACCTATAAAATCAGTCCTACCTTGCGATAGGGCTGAGAATTTTCGGGCCGGACATTTATTAGACGCCTCCGGTAGGCGAACCATATTTTCGGACCGGTCACTTATAGACCGCCAGCGGTGGGCGGACAATATTTTCGATAGATTTCTCTATCTCTATTATCATTATACGGAAAGGGCGGGAATATGTCAATTTGTTCCCGAAAATTTCATTTTTCATGGCAGGGTTCTTCAGGTATGGATGAAAATGAGCCGTTATATCTCCTCCATGCCCAGCAGGTTATCCGTCAGCACTGCTTTGGCCAGGAGCGGGTTCTGCCCGGCTGGGATACTGTCTGCAGTTTTGAAATAAAACCGGTAGGAAAGGCCGGGCCTGATCTTATGGTCTTTCCCGACCCGGAGCAGATGCTCGTTGCCGTCCTGGCCGGTCAGCACAATGTCATAGCTGTTCCTGAATAGTTTCAGGCGGACATCCGTGCAGACGCCCTCCAGCACAAAGTAGGTCTTTCGTCTGATCCGGATGCCAAGAAGTATGGCTTTTGTGGCAGAGGCGGCAAAAAGAAGGATGCTCAGGATGAAAAAGGAAGCATCCCTTTCATGGAGAAAGGATACCAGTCCGGTAAAAAAGCAGCCGGCCCCGACAAGGAAAGTCAGGACCAGCCGCCGCAGCAAGGGTTTGGGCATGGGTTCCATAGGCAATCTCCTTTATAAAATCTGAAAAGTGATCTGCTGCTTGAAATACAGGTTGGCAACAGCAGTCAGTATGGGAAATCTTGTTTCCGAGATGCGGCAGTCCGTCACAATGCTTTCGCAGTCGGTTGTTTCGTCATGGTACAGGCATTCCATCAGCTCATTGCTGTCTTTCAGCCGGTGTTTCCCTTTTTCCGTGCAGCCGATCAGCTCCGCAGTGGAAAGCATCTGGTGGCGCAGCAGTGCCATGACCTGTTTTTCCATCGGCTCAAGTTTTTCCCTGTGGAATACCAGCATGGCTTTCCGGAGGGGGAATCTCCGCCCGAACAGGAGCTTGAAAAAGGAAACGGTTCTAACCAGCAGGCTGTCCGGGGCAGGCTGGAGGTAAAGGTGTCCCAGCAGGTCATACAGGGCATCGACGCCGGTACAGTCCTTTCCGGAGGCCACCAGCCTGCGCATAATGAGGCGGTTTAAGTAATGGTCAAAGTCCGGCTCACCAAGGATGCGCAGTTCCCGCTCCTTTTCATAAAACTCTGCACGCAGCTCCTGGTAGGTCAGGATGCGGAAGGCAAGGCTGGACCATAAGAGCAGCTCATGTGCGTCCAGTGCGCAGTCCCGCCCGCCTGCGGTCACAAGGGGAAGGCCGTTTTCCGTCAGCCTGTAGTTCCCAATGGCAGTATAAAGTGTCAGCATATCGTATCCTCCTCGTCTTTTGGCACCCTCTGGCAGGATGCTGTATCGGTGTCAGGCTGTGAGCTTTTCTTCCCGCAGCATTTTTGTGGCCCTGGAGATCCATGCCGCCACATGGTTTGGCGGGGCACCGTAGTGTGCGGCAATCTCCACGCCGGTATGTCCCCTGCATTTTAACGCCAACGCTTCCATCCCTTTCTGTGTGATGCCGGAACATCGTTTTCCGGCTTCATCGAGAAAGATAAAGATGTCTGCGTCTGACAGTGCGTGGAAATTCCGGTCGGGAAAGGTTTCCGCAAAGGTCAGGTCCGAACCGTCAGACTGTGGTGCATCCATATATTCCAGCGGTCTCTGTATCCTTGTGGCTTTCCTGCACTGGGAAATCAGCCGGTTTTTAATGACCACGGATGCAAAAGTGGGGAAGGATGCGCCGCCGTCCGCACGGTATTTCCGGGCGGCATGGCAGAGCGCTTCGCAGCCGGTCTGGTAGAGATCGTCGTATCCAAGCCCCTGTATGGATTCATTGATGGAAACCGTACCCAGTACCGTGTCCCGCACAAGATACAGGTGTTTTTCCACCAGTTCTGTTTCCTGTCTGCTCATTGCTGCCATATTATCTATCACCCCTTCCTGTTTTTGTATGATGCAGCCGCTTTTATGGTCTATCAGGCGATTTTTACATGGTTGTTCTCAAGCACCCTCCGGCATTCTGCCTTTAAGCAGTCGCAGCGGTAGTCGGAGAACTGTCCGATATGCGCCTCGGAACTGGGGAGGGCGAAGATGTCCTGCATCCAGCGGTATGCCTCTTTTCGGGACAGGATGCCGTATTTCCAGATGGCATCGAACATCCGGTGCGTTTCGATCCGCTTGTGCCGCAGGTCCCCGTTGGCCAGCGTCCCTTTGGGGCGCATGGTCCCGGCATGGACGCCCACATAGGCGTCACATTCCGGGTATCCGGCGCAGACGTAAAGGTATTCGTCCAGCGCCTTTTCTTTATAGACATAGGATGCTTTCCGGAGCACGGCGTTCCTGCCGCAGTAGGGGCATCTGATCTTTGCCGGTGTGTTCCTGGTCTTCTGTTTCATTTGCGGGCCTCCTTTCCTGCCTGTCCTGCGTATGGATTAAGTAATCTTTAAGTATATTTTAGGGGAAAAGAAAGGCGTTTCCCATAGGGGAGACGCCTTTTCTTAAGTCATTTGCGAGTATTTTTCCAGCTTTTTCCAGTTTTTCGTCCGGGAGGGGCATTAACGGGCAGCCCCTCTGTTCCCCGGCCGGTTCATCAGGTGCAGCACCTGCTGGATAGGGCAGTCCTTTGGGGAATCGGTGGCAAGCTCCAGCCATTTCCCGTAGAGCCGGAGGAAGCACCCGCTGCTTATGGTGCAGGCGCAGTCCGTCCGGTCAACTCTTGTTCCCATGAAGCTCTCCGCATCGGTGATGGGGAGCAGGATGGGGCGGCAGTCGTGCCCCGGTATGAACAGGAAATCCCCGCATCCGGATTCCCGCCGGTAGCTGCAGGAGCAGGACACATACACGGCGTTCCGGTAGTTGCCCTCCGCTGCCTCGAAAAAGGCGGCGATGGTGGCATAGCTGACACTCAGCACTGGGTCCATCATGAATCACCTCCCCGGAGGGGCCCTGCGCCTATCCGAACAGGCCCTCGATCTCCCGTGTGATGCGGGGGATGACGGTATCGTTGAAGATCAGCGTCAGTGCGGCTAACAGGAGCGCGCCCAGCACGACAGCGATGATGATTTTCACGCCGTCGGAGATGTAGAAGTCGCCTGCCTCGCTTTTCAGGATGGTTCTGGTACGGGCTGCAGCGGATGCCGCCTTTGTTTTCAGTGTCTGGATCGTTTTACGCATAGTTCTTTTTTCTCCTTTTCGCTCTGATGATAAAGAATGTTGTTACTGCCGCCGCTGCATAGATGAGCAGGGCGGGGAGTGATACGAATTTTTTCATAGGGTTCCTCCATGTCTGCAAAAGTTTACGGGTTCAGCGTGAGAAGAACTTCTAATCACTCGCAGCAGAGGCTGCTTCGCGAAGAAGTTCTAAGTCTCACGCAGGAGAATGCCAAGTGCGTGCATTCTTCTTGAAAAATGGTTAGATTGGTATAGGCACCACCTCCTTTACGGGCGTGTATCCGGGGTCTGCGTGCGCTCCTAAAAGAAGGAGCCTAAAGAGCCGACTACCTCCACGGAGAGGACGACCACATAGATTAAGAGGATGCAGAAAAGCATCATCATGGAGTATTTCTGCATCTGCTTCGGGCGCTTCCCTGCTTCTTTCTTCAGGTTGTTCTGCTCGATCTGGCGCATATCGAATACCAGCATCTTGAAATACATCTGCTGGTCATCCCCGCGCAGCGTCCCGATCAGCCCGCGCACGATGTCCGAGAGCATGGTGCTGCCCACCCGGTTCTGGAAGTGGAGCAGGGCGTTTTCATAGTTGCCTGTCCGCATATCCGCCACGGTGGTGTCAAGCTCCTGCCCCAGGTGCGGCCCTGCAATGCGCCGGTAGGAGGTCAGGAGCTTTAAGACGTCCCTGTCTGTGGCAAGCCCCTGCTGGATGCTGACTGCAAAACGGGGCAGCTCCGCCTCGATGAGTTTCCGGCGCTTTTTCACAAGGTCAAAGGCTTTGTAATAGGTGGAGAACCACATCATCACTGCAAGACCCAGGACCAGCAGCCCCATGAGAGGCATGAACAGGAAAAAAGGGATGGCGGCAAGCCCTGTGGCGGATGCGGTCAGGAAGGCTTTCATGGTATAGCATTCCGGTGTCAGCGGGATGCCCGCAATGTCCAGCGTCAGGGCAAGGCGCCCCTTTTTGATGGGATCAAGCCTAAGCAGCGGGGCGAGCTTTGCGGCAATCTTTGTCAGGTACACATCAAAGAGCTTCTCATTGGCGGTGCCGGTCTGCTTTCTGGCGAGCATCATCATCCGGGAAGTCTGCGCTGTGGGGACATCCACGAAGGCACAGGATAAGTGGTAGCAGCCGATCCCCGTGAAGACGGCGGCAAGAAGGATTAGTAATCCGGTCATATCGTTACCTCATTTCTGCGCTACGGATTGGGGAGTGGAGGTGCGTAGCGCGGCACCTTTTGTTTTCCGTTTTTGCGGGGCAGATCCCGTAAATGAACCTGTCCGCTTTGTTATTTCAGTATCAGGGTAAGGCACAGGGCAATGGTTATCATAATCACAAAAGCCACAAGCACCATTACCGCATAGCTGGCGTAAAAATACATAATAGGCACCTCCCGCATTTAAGCCTTATATTCGATAGGCTTAAATACATAATAGGCACCTCCCGCATTTAAGCCTTATATTCGATAGGCTT
>ERZ778514.1064-NODE-1064-length-22025-cov-5.312699_pt1 | contig 22025 bp, 37 predicted proteins | sample MGYA00510344_ERZ778514 | MGnify/ENA primary metagenome ERZ778514 (study PRJEB29527, sample SAMN07138968) | mouse gut metagenome | material: feces | host: mouse | place: China:Nanjing | collected 2016-01-25 ...
ATATTAGACCTGCGATTTTTGTAGAATATAGACAATCACTTTCTTCTCTTAAGACAGATTCTCTACAAAAATGTGGTTTTTTGTTTTTTATGTGAGTTATCCCTTTCACTAAACCAGAAAAGATTCTCCCGGCCGAGCATTCGCCTCATCCATCTCCAAAATGGTCATAAGCGAGTAATTGGCCAAATCCATCAAGGTATCCCGAATAGACTCATCCGTAACCTGCTGACCCTCAGTGCCGGCCTCCAAAAGGCGAGACAGAGTCTTAAAGCGAGAGAACTTATCTCCCAGACGGATACGAGTCATGGCCAGTCCTTCCTCCACAAAGGTCTGATGGAAGCTGTCGCCGTAATCGTGGTTCTTGCGTTCGTAGAGTTTATTCAACTCGTCACAGATGGCCTTATGCTTCATCACTTTTTCGTTCATTTGCTTTTTCCTTTCACTTTCAAATCGCGCTAATCCGGCCCGGATTTCTTCAGGACTTGCAATAGTCATAGTAACCTCCTCTCAGGGGAAAAGAAAAGAGCCGAGATGTTACTCTCAGCTCTTCAACAGAAACACTCATACATTACCTGAATCGTTTTCCCATCTTAATGGTGACACCTATACTCGCCGCCGCCAAAGCAGTCAATCCGGCAATATAAGAGGCATGTAACTTGAAATAATATTTGCGTGCTTCTTCTCCTTCCTTTTTCGCTTCTTGGATTTTTTGATCCTGTTCCGCGACCCACGATTTGTATAATTCTCTTTGCTCATCCGTTTCGGCCTCATTACAGCTTTTCTCATAGAGGCTCCTGGTGTGGCTTAACATGTCAATTACCTGCTGGGTATCGTGCTCAACACCTTCTATGGCCTTCTTATATGCGCTGTCAATTTTAGCCATGGTGTCACTGCACATCTTGAAGAATTCCGGCACATTCTCCATTGTTTTCATAGCCAGCTCATGCGGCATATTTTGCAAATCAGAAATAATTTCCACAAGTTTCTCCTTTGAGAGCCTACTAAGGCCCTGACCCATATAGTCGTTTACATGATTGTCTGACATAACAGCACCTCCAATATTCTAATTTAGAGATATCAGAGCATATCAGAAGCACATACATCAAACAAAAAAAGAGAAGAGCCCATGTTTCCACAGGCTCTCCCCTTGCTTTGGAAGATTAGAACTTCAATGCCGTATTGATCTTGTTGATCTGCTTTTCAGCTTCGGCCTGAATGTCCGCATTCTTGCTCGCAACGGCAAGATCATACACACGCTGCCAGCATTCCAACTGGTCCAGCAGGTGGGTCTTGAACTGCGCATCCGTCATGCCCACTTCATCACCTCCATGAATAAGCTTGGAACTTTGTTCCGACATAGTAGTCCTCCTTTCCATAATAGGCGATGCAATTTTCGCGCAAAGCTAAAGCATCAGCTTCAGGTTGATTTTCTCAATCTGCTTTTCTACCGCGCTCTGAATCTCAGTGTTCTTGGCTTCAATCGCCAGTTTAAGGATTTCTTTCCAATCACTCAACTGGTCCAGCAACATACCCTTGTATTGACAATCCGTCATACCCTCAGATTCGTTGTATGCAACCATAGCACAAACAACCTCCTTTATGATCTTACGGTTATTTTATTTAGCCAGAATAATTACAACTCCAACAGCGAACACTGTTATTCCCGTCCCAATAAATAATGTTCCGACCACATTTTTTCGTGTCTTGTTTGCGGTTACAGCATCAATCAAGTTTAATGAACCTTCAAATGTCTTTCCTGCTTCTTTCATTGGCAATCACCTGTTAATATCTCAGCTCCGAAAATAATCATTGCCGCGCCGACCATTGCCAACAGATATGGAATAAGCCTTTTCACTTCTACAACCTCCTTCCTTAAATAATATCACCATCAAAATAAAATGTAAAGACCTACGTGAAAAAAAGAGAAGAGCCCATGTTTCCACAGGCTCTTCCCCCTTTTTGGTTGAGATTAGAATTTCAGCTTCTCGTTGATCTTCGCGATCTGCTTCTCCGCCTTTTTCTGAATCTCGGTGTTCGCGGCCTCGATTGCCAGGTCAAGGACCTCCTGCCAGTCTTCCAACTGGTCAAGGAGCATACCCTTGTACTGTTCATTCGTCATACCCATAGAGTCTACACCTCCATCCAGAAGGCTCGAATTGTTACGTTCTTCCATAGTCTAAGCAACCTCCTTCCATAACAGGCACTGCAATTTTCGCGTATAGCGACGACATTTACTTGGCTAAGTTTATCATACCACGTTTGGAAGGTAGGTGTCAATCAGCTCAGGATTCTCGAGCTGCGAATTTTGCGGAAATAAAGTACGTGCATTCCAGTTCTACTTTCTTTATCCAGTCGAAATCGCGGAGATATTTAAGACTTCTATCTCCCAAAGAGACTGTAACCTTATCAACTGCATTCTGAGCTTTCTGAAATTGTTCCTTAAAAGAACAAACTTTACAATGCTCGCAACTGGAGCATTGAGTTTTTTCAGAATAACCGTACATCAGGCATCCTCCTCAGTATTACAAGTAATAACCTCACTGTACGGCAGGCCCTCAATCCACTTGCAGAGTTCCCGCCACTCGTCCAGCTTGTGGTTACGCCGGTGCTGGTAGATGTTGGACAGGACCTCATAGTTCAGCATGACCGTCCGCTTCTGGTTGTAGCTGGAGGGGAGAAGCTGAATCATCTGCCACCAATAGCGCTTATCCTGCCTTTTCAGAAACTCCGCACGAGCACTGTTGAGAGCATAGATAATAGCCATCAACGCACCCATATAGTCATAGGAGAAATCGCTTACAGTCTCATCCATTAAATCGCCAGTAATGTTGCCACGCGGAGCTGCACCCCAACAAGACAGATGCTCACAACTGAAGTCCTCCAGCGTGAACTCTTTTGCATGGATCTTGTGCATGGTGGAGCAGGAGTTGGCGACCGTACCCACCTTATAGGTGTCGAACTCCTTCCACCAGTAGAGCGGCGCGGTAATATCGACGTACACCGCAATCATCCGGCGGAACTTGCCGTCCACCGAGCCGGCCCTGGCCAGCCGCAACATGAGGTCGTGGTCATTAGGGCCAATCTTGAAAGTATGGCAGTCGTCGCAGTTGATATAGTCGTCATTCAAGCAGTCCCCCAACTTGTCCATGGTGCATTCGACGCCACTATCGGATTTTACCCAACTGTTCATCGGGTTCCGCATTCCACGGATTGCGGGTTCCAGGCCCAGGATTTGTGTCTTTTCAATCTGAATCATAATTTCCTCCTCAAAGTATAATTTCTTTACAGGCGTAGCCGTTATTACGAAACCAATCGGCTACGAGATGGCGGTGGCAGAAATCATCTACACGCTCGTAGCAAATCAGCACGACTTCCTTGTCTTTGGCCATAGAGGAAAGCTCCTGAAAGACCTGCCCAGCATCAAGGTTCGCCAGCACCCTTCGCTCAAACCACCTGATGTACTCGGCGGTATTGTGGCTCTGTTTCCATCTTTTCAAAATGTCGAAGCTGGGAGCCAATTTCTTATACTCCAGCCCTTTGTACCAAGAAGGAGGTTTGAGGGCGATGGAAATGGGAACGATATCCGAAGGGAGTTTATTCAGCTTGGCAAAATAACTTGTATAGATCATATGTGTTTACTCCTTTTCGGTCAGTTTTACAAAAATCTAGCAAACCATTTGAATATTGTTATTATTACTGACACAACACCAATAACGCTAAACACCCCAATCATATTGGCAATGATTCCGATGATGTTATACCAGTCGTCCCATCTTTTCATTTCTTCTCCACTCTCCTGGTCTTGCGCTCCTCGTACTCAACCTCGTCGATACGAACCATGTCGGGTTTACCATCTTCATACTTGAAGTACCCGTTCAGCGCCACCTTCTCACCGTTCGGCGTGATGACATAGAGATAGCCCACAGTGTCAAAGTCCTTACTCTTCGGGTCCGTCATGAACTCATCCCGAACGACCTTGAACTTCTTCTCACTGGGGAAATAGGGCATAGCAATGGGAAAAATCTTATCAATGAGCCGGGTAACAAAGCCGTTCTGGTAGGCAATCTCAGGCTCGTCGACATTGACCACCTGAACACGGTTGACATCACTATAGGTCGTAGTTCCATCCGGAGCCACTTCCTTGAAGAGAGAACCCATACGCTTGCACTGGTACCTCTTGATGTTGTCCTCCCGGATGTGTACTTCCTCCCAAATCTCCGGAATCTCTTCGATAGGCGACAGACACTTCCCGGAAATCAAACGGTTAAGGATACCCTTCGTAATGCCAAGACTGTATCCGGTATGTCCGTCATCCATCAAACAGCGGAAAGCTCGCAGCGCACTCTTATAGCAGGCAATGCCATAACCTTCTTCTCCCGGTGCGTCAGACATCTCATGTTCCTTAGCGCAGGCCAAGGCAACTTCCCTCTCGGCCCACGACGGTTCTGCGGTATAAGGCAGCGAGAATCCCTGTACTGCCCGGTCGTCAATGAATTCGTCAGCAAAGATTTTACGGGTATTGCTGCCGAAGAAATCGACCATTTCCTTAAGATTGTCGTTGACCGCATCCAAGCGAAGCCCGTTCTCTTCACACCACTTGACTGCGTTGGCAAGAGGCTCGTCCGTCCGGTTCGTCCAGAGGATAATACGAGCGCCTTTGGCCTGTTCGTTCTTGCAGTAATTCAGGACCTCGACGTTCACAGCCCCGATTTCAGGCCATTTGTTTTCGACCAGAGTGCCGTCAAAGTCAACGGCGATGATCTTAGCTCTTTTATTCATGTTGTTCTCCTCCATTTGAATATCGTTTGGCAAATCGCATCTCATTGAATTGCTTCTTATTGTTCAATGCTTTACTGATAGCCAAGTCAATTCCACTCCGGGTTTTGAGATGATAATAGTACAAATCGGTATAAGGGGTATTCAGGCGGTCAATTCGTCCGGCTGCCTGTTCCATCACTTTGTAGGAATAATTCTGGGAGTAAAATATAATGGTATCTGTTTTGGTACAGTTCCAGCCTTCACAACCGGCGGTGTATTGCACCAGATAGACCCAGCTCTTACCCTCCGGAACCGGCTGATGTTTGTGTCCGTTCCATTCGGCGAGCTCTACATCCTTGCCATAATCCAAACCCTTGAGAATATCGAGTTCATAGTCAAAGTTGTAAAATATGATGGCTCGCGGATGCTTCTTCAGTAATTCCAAAACAGCGATGCTTCTGGATATATCGCTATTGACTACTTTACGCATGGAATAGCATAATTCACTGGAGTTCTCAATGGGCTTATTCTGCCATGGGTTCCAGCGAAGTCTCGTAATATCCCGGTACTTAGAAATGTCGTAGTGAACATATACATCTTCATGATGGGCTATTGTATCCCGTTTGAAATCCATGTCAACCAGAATACTGCGGCGCAGGCGTATCAAACGGCCAGTATTCAAATATCGGTCAATCTTAGGGAATTTCACACGAGGATTGTAAATGATATGCTCCCGGATAAATTCGCTGCGGTTCTTATAAAAGCCGTTTGCGATGAAGACCGGAATATAATCCTGCCAGGTATCGCCGGGCGTCGCTGACAGCAGAATCCATTCGTTCGCTTTGGTGATTTTCAGGAAGGATTTCACCCAGGCTCCTGAACCAACTACACGCTGCTCGTCAAAAATGAAGAATGCGTCCTTAACATTGATGTATTTCCCAATGTTGTTCCAAGAGTCTACAACGACATTGTTCCGATAAAGATTTGCATCCCTATGGACAGAAAGAAGGAAGGGCGAAAGTTCACCCTCCCATTCCTTCATATCCCTTTTTCGAGCTGTGGTGATGATGTAGAGGTCCCGTGACGGGTCACCCATAGGCATATAATCGGCCCCCATCAAGCTGCTAAGTTCACCGCCTTCTCTGAGATAATAATAGGCCAGAGCCGTGATAGACTTCCCGCTTCCGACCTTGCCACAAAGGATACAGCCATTCTTCATCTTCTCCAAAGCCTGAAGCTGATGACTATACAGGGATATGGCCATTTATGCCCCTACCTTTCATACGGGAACATGATCGTCGTAGCGCTCCGGTCCCACTCAGTGATAATCCAGATTTCGAGTCCGTCATGCTTATAAGCACCCATAATCATTTCTCCGTCGATAACCGCCTTGTCCGAGACTTCTTTATCCTCCGTACAGAGATCACCCCAATCGCCATACTGGAACCGTTTAAGGCTGGTTGTCACAAAGGTAGCAAAAGCAGGGCTTTCATTCATTTTATTTGCGATGTTCGTGGTGACGACAAGAGTTCCGAGTTCAAATTTCCCCATCAGTTTTTCCCTCCATCACAAAGCCGTCTTCAATTTCGGCAAAGTACCCATCTTCTTCCAAATCCGTCTTCGGACCAGACGACAGCCACATCACTATCAGTTCGTTGGTGCTTTCCACGCCTTTCTCCTGATAGAAATTAAAAATGGCGTCTTTTACATTGCTGGTCACACGAATCTTGGAGCAGTCAAAACAGGATTCGTTCGAAATCGGAATCCCGGCTTTCCTCGCGACATTCGCATAAAATGAGTAAATGTCGTGACGGCAATCGTCCTCTTCCAGTTTGAGCAGAAGACGGAACGGTTTCTTTTCCACTCCGGAACCGCCATCACAGAACAGAGCATCCAAACCATGAACAAGCCGCCGCATAGCCCATACGTCCGAAAAATACATAGGCGTGAACCAATAATTCTCGTCCGTATCGCCGGTATTCATCGGGGCGGTAAGGGAGTCACCCACCTTAATATAGGCTGCCACTCCCAAAAGAGAAAGCTGAATATAACACATCAGAGCCACCGTTTCGTCAATGTCCTGGGCGGCAACCAAAACATGATTCTGGAAATTCAAACCGGATTTCATCAGCACTTTCCGCGCCGCGTGAACACCGGCAATCAATGTAGCCCCCGCGCCACAGCAAGGGTCGTTGATGGTAATATAACCATTCTCCTTGACCTGTTTCAGCACATTTTCCATCGTGATATCAGCCATAAGCTCACAAACGGAATAGGGCGTGAAATGCTGCTGCCTGCCTTCGTCCTGAAGGTTAAGGGAGGTATAAAGTTTTCCAAGGAAATCCTGCTCGGGATTGAGTTCCAGAGCCAAGACCATATGGGCAAACAATTCAGGAAATTTCGCCTGTTCTTCCTTATTGTATTTCCGGATGATACGGAGGTAACGCGCTTCTCGTTCGTCGTAATGCTTCTTATCAACCGGATTGGACAGAGCGCAGGCCGACATGACAATGAAGTCATTCCAAACATCCCAGGACCGGTGCCGGTAAGTAAGCTCTTTGAATGTTTTCAGGAATTCCTTTTCCGGGTTAAATTTGGGTTCAGACCAATGTTTCAGAAAATCTTTTCCAGTGCTGACGGACGCCTTCGACGGAGTAAACGGCGGGACCTCGAACTGGGGCCGCTCCATCTTTGCAGGCGCAGAAGTTTTCGCCGGCGGCAAAGCAGCGGGCTTGGGCTTGGAAGACTTCTTTTTCTTGGGTTTCTTCTTCCGGATAAGTGCCATCTTGATTTTCTCCTTTCAAAATTAAGAGCGCTGGCCATCACTGACCAACGCTCCTAAAGTCTTTCACTCCTGCGGATACTCCTCACCGGCGTACTTCTCGGCGAATTCGTCTTCCTCAATGCTGACGTACATCGTTTTGAGATATGCCTTGATGCCGGTCTTTCCGTTGACCTCCCATTCGCTGGGATTGATAATAAGGTCCACGTTGCGAATCTCCGCGAAATCCAAAGTTCCGACAGACTCTTCATCCAGCCTGGTCTTGGCCCGCCGGGTGAGCATATAAATATTGGGCGGGTAATTATCGAACCGAACCGTTACCTGGATATAGTGGCGCGGAACATCATCCTCATCACGAGGCGCAAGAATGCGGACATTCCAGCCGTCCTCGGCCATCCGCTGTGCCTGCTCCGAGTCGTCGATAAAAACGCAGAAATTGCGGTTCCCGGCCCGGTTATACTTGCTTTCGCGCCCGGAGAAATTCCGGAAGATAATGCGGGCGTTTTCGACGATGAGATTATCAAGTTTTTTGCGTGCCATAGTTATACACTCTCCTTTTTACTTAATTGAAATTGAAGCAGCTTTTCATAAATTACATTGTTCAAATGCCCAAGCCGCTTCGTGTGAGTCAATTTCGGCGTCGGTGCGCAATTTTCATTATAGGCAGTCTCCAGAGCGTTCCAAAGAATATCCGCAATGTTCATGTTTGCGGCCTTCAACTGCTGAAGCTTCTCCCATTCTTCATCGTTCAGCCGAATGGCATACTGATATATCCGATTCGTGTCTTCGCGATTCCGATAGATGTGCTTATCAGTGGTCACTTCACTGGAAATCAGTGCACTGCGAAGGAGGTCCGGAATATTGACTCTTGCGGCCCTCAACTGGTGAATCTTCTTCCACTCCTCGTCATTCAGACGAATCCGATACTGATGCATCCGAATCTTCTTTTCTTCATTAGCCATGTTGATTTCTCCTTTCAAAAATATAAAGAGGAAGAGCCCCTGTTCAAAGGGACTCGTCCTTTCGTCGGTTAGGTCTTATTTCTTCCTCGCTTTATAGCACCGATATACAACGTAACCAATACCCGTCAGCATAATGCCAATGAGTTCACCCGCCTTGTACCAGCGAACGCTCAACTTTCCCCAGTATTTCAGCGCGTCTTCATGGCCATTGCTCCACAGTTCATCGATTTCGTTCATCAATGCTTTCTTTTTTTCTTTGGTCATAATATAAGACCTCCTTTCCATAATAGAGCTTGTATATTTTGCGGATGTGTACTATACTAAAGAAAATGCTCAATGGGAGGTTATATAATGGATAATGAATTACATGGCGCCGCTGCCCATAGTCATCAATACTATACAGTTGAAAATGGTGACTATGATAATAATAGACGTGCAGAAGGCGCAATGCTTCTTCTGCTGGGTCTCTCTTTAGCGTCTGTACTAGGCACATTAGCCGGCGATATTCATAACGCAATAAAACAGCGGCATAAAATTAAATAGTTCATCGCACATCAAACGGCGTAAAGTCTTCCCCATGAGGTTCCTCCGGACCATACCAGGGAGGCGTCGCCGGAATATAAGGGTCTTCCGAAACAAACCACTCGAAGTCGCCAAGCACAGAAATTGCCCGGACAGCATCGTCGACTTTCTTATCGTAGAAAGAGCAATCAACAGTATCCTCCTGTTCAAGCAGTTTCACAGTTTCGGATTCCTTCCAACGATAGCCGCTGGTATCTGTCACATTGGCAAAACCCTTTTCACCCGTTTTCTTGTTCAAAGTCTCGCGAAGCAGGATACCTCCGCCAGTCCCCCATTTGACAGGTGTAAATTGACCGACTTTCCCCACAAACCGATAGTTATGCTCCATGCTTTTCAATTCTTCAGGCGAAAGAGTCTTGGCCGAATGATCCGGCTCATCTTTGATAAAGTCCAAATATAATGCACTGGTGACGGCCTTTGTTTCACACATGTCCTCGAAAGTAATCTCCTCGTGACTAAAAAGCTTCTTAAAAACATACGGAACCTGGAACTGAGTGCCGGTAGCGGTCCATTCTCCGGCGTGCTTTCCGTCCTTATACTTGGCAATGTAAACAGCCTGATTCACCAGACACATTCGATCATAGGTGGCCTCATGTTCAAAGGTGTAGCCGTACAGCTTGCCATAATCCATAACGAACTGGATAATCTCCGGGGAAGCATCCGGAATCTTGATGGAGTCCGTCTTGATATGAGCAACAGTAAAGCCCCGTTTCTGAACCTCGTGCTTGAGGTTAATCATAAACAGGGCACCGCGCTTGGCCACAATATTGTCCACGTTGCGATTGTCGCGGAACGGATTCTCGAAACCGGCCGAAGTCAGGCCATATACGGAGTTGATGGCGATTTTCAATGCCTGGGCCAGGTCAGCGGCGGCATTCTCGTCCGTCAAATATTTTGCCAGAGCGCCGTTCAGCATCTTCCGCGCTTTATCAAAATCCTTATGCTTGATGGCGATACGGGCATCCATAAGCTCTTTGAAACGTTGCGTGTATGTGTCACCAAACAGGTTTTCTGCCACAATACTGCTGGGGTGCATGGACGCAATATCCAACAGAGCAACATTCCCATACATGCCCGGCTCGGCGTAGACATAGCCTCCTTCCCCTACTTCTTCCTCACGATAAGTAGATTTCCCATTCTTAAACTCGTAGCCAGGAAAGACAGGACGGGATTTTTTATCGAAGGCCGTAAAGTTATCGTAATTTCCCATCGTAAAGGGAAGATTGTCGATTTGGCTCTCGTCTCCCATGTTACGGTATTGGAATTGGTCCTGGGGTTTCTTGTTGCCGCTGAATATGATTCTGGCAGTCAGGGTGTTGGTCGTGTCGTTGACGGTCATTCCAGCTACATCCGCCAGAATTTGACGGGCCATGAAGTCTGCCCGGCGCACGTTGAACACAGCCTCCGTTGCAAAGACATCGTTGTTGCAATACTCCCCAATCTTTTCCCACTGGTTTTCAGGTACAGGCTGGTCCCAGGGCAGACCAGATTCCTGATGGTGAATGCCCAGTTCAATCTCCCATTTCTTCAGGCTCTGCTTTTTGGCGCAGAAGTCGTAGACATCCGTGTAGGAGACGTTGTAGGCTTCCCCAAAGAAACAGTTCGGACTGCCGTTGATGATTTTCTGTGAGAGATTGTAAAGCTGTTCGTTGGTATAGCCCATCAAACGGGCATAAATCATGTGATTGTCGTACCGCCGGCAGTTGAAGCCAACCAGCCGGAACCGCATCAGCTCTTCAATTTCAGCAGGCGTCGGGTTGAACATCTGCACCACTGGTTTGTTCTCGCCCTGAAGCTTCCAGCAGACCAGAAACAGGTTCGGGAAGACCTCCACATCGTAAAATACCAGCGGCGCTTCCTCGTTTCTCTCTGCGGGGGATGAGTCGGCGGATTTGAATTTCATCTTCCCCACCAGCTTGATGCAGTAGTCCGCCTGATGGGTGCTGTTGGCGGCAAAGGCCAGGACGACATTACGTATATCGGTCACGTCGTAGCACAGGCCGCTGGCGTAAGCATCCTCCAGGATTTTATAGATAAAGTCGACAGAAGGCTTCGTCGCAGGATGATACTCTTTATTGAGGTTCCTCTTAATCTGCGTCCGAAGTCCTTTTTCGTTCTTTATCCCTTCAAAATTTACCATCTTTTTTTCTCCTTTTAACGGCAAACCAGAATGGATAGTGGCTATCGGAAGCCCGTTGCACTTCGTCAACCTGCGGCGCAGCGAGCTTTTTCCGGTAAACACCTTCACTTCAATATGGTCGTCGTAAATGCGGCTCAGTCGGGAAACGTCGCCGGAGTAAATATAATGCAAATGCACGCCGTTTCCGCTCTTGCTAAGCTCCGCATAAGTAGGCGGCCATTTACTTGCCTCTTCAATATTCCTGACAAGGGACTTGGAGCCGTCCTCGCCGGGAATATCGAAGTCAATGACGATATGGTTTTCCGGAACTTTGACATAATGAACGCGGGATGTGTCCAGGCCAGACAGCACCGAAGACACCTTTTCCCACTTCCGGGAGGGCGTCTCCTTCTCGTTGGCGTATTGTGCCGGACAATTGGCGCACTCAAGGTCAAATATGGACTCCGCCTCGTCAAATTGAATCAGCTTTGGCTGTGGTTCCTCTGCGGGTTCTTCTGAATAAGACTGTTCAAACTTCTCCGTCCGGAAACCTGAATAATAATTACGTGGCCTTGACCCGTTATCCAGCGTGGCCCGCTCCTGAATCTCCCGGAAATAGTTCTTGAGTTCTTCCTTAAATGACCGTTGTGAGAGCGGATACGGGACCTTCGCTTCATCGCAGTACGTTTTATACATCTCCCAAGCCGCTTTCGAGGAGACACCGTCTTCCTTCTTAAAAATGTGATATGAGTCCAGCATGAAATTATAAAAATCATTGGAGGCGCCCAGCATCGCAATGGGAATATAGTCGTCATACAGGCCGGAGTTGTCCAAATATACTTCCTTACAATGACACGCAATGGCCCCCAGTTCAAAAGGAATCTGCTCTACCGCCGCTTTGTATTCCTTGAGCGGCAGCTTATTTCCGGACGGAGAAACGTCGATCAGACGGCGAATCAGTCCTGACTTTCCATCCGTAATCTTTACAGGCTTGTTTGTGCCCATGATAAGGAAACTCTTGAACCGGCTGGAGTAGGTCGACTTGAACTTTTCATTGACCGTCATCAGCTCGTGGGATACCAGGCTATTGATGCGGGTGTTATCCTCGATTCTGGACAGGTCGCCGTCATGTTGAATTGCAACCAACGGATTGGTTCTGAACGCCTCCAACGCAAAAGCATTACTGGAAGAACCCAGTGTTTTGGCATCAAAGACCGAATAATACCCTTCAAAGAGCTGTTGGATAATATTGATAACCGTGGATTTTCCTGTGCCTACCGAGCCATACAGCACCAGAAACTTTTGCAGCGTCTTGGAATCGCCGGTTACAATTGCGCCGATAGCCCACTCGATCTTGCGGCGCTCCGTCTCAGAATATAAAGTGGACATCAGCTTCTCATAGCCAGGGGCCATTCCCGGTTCCAGCGGATAGGACAGACGCTTGCTGGCATAATCCTTTTTGTCGGTAGGCATATTGGAAAATATCAATTTCTCATCCAGCATATGGAATGAGTCGCGCATCTGCCTCTGACAGTATTTGTGCCATGCGTCAATCATTCCGGATTCGGCGTCCCACATATGCAGGATATGAACACTTGCATCGAAGCGCTGGCGGTTCTCTTCCGCATATCTATCCAGTTCGCGGTCAATGAGCTGCAAGGCGTCCTGCTCATCTGTAGACCACAGGCCCCGCTCTTCACACCAGATGGCGTAGAAATCCCCGCCCCGTATCATCAGGTCGGCACTCTTCTTAATGATGAATTTCGGATAGATTTCGATGGTACCGCGCTTCGTCGACCGGGTCGTTATCACTAAGAAGTCGACCATCGCGCTTTATTCTCCTTCCGGATGCTTCAGCTCTTCAATCTGAGCGGTAAGCCGGTCAATGCGCTGGTTCTGCAAATATACATACCCGGCCAGTCCCAGGGAAGCCGCAATTACCAGACGGTTGGTCTTCCTCTGCCTTTTCAGCGTCCGATTGACATGGGCCATGAACTTCTCATAGTCCTTCAGATTGCTGAACATATAGCGAATCATTTCGTTCATCAGTGTTTTCCTCCTTAAAAGTTCTCGTCCAGATACCAGTTCATCTGATACCAGATTTCAGCGTTGGAAAGGTCCTGTTGTGGGTCCCGAACCAGAAATAAGCCTCCCTCGCCATGAGAACCGTATTCCCGATTCATGAATCGGTTCAGAATATCGTCCGTATCATCAGGGTCAAACTGCTGGTCGTCCATAGCATCCAGACCAAGATTTGCAAGCATATTCCAGAACCAGAGGCCGGTCCTGTCTCCGATTTCGGGGTCCTCCATAATCTCTTCACAACGAACGGAAAGGGCTACCATCATTTCCAGGACGCTGCAAGGCTTGTCGTCCAAATATGTGGCGATAGTAGGACCATCATATGAGCGCTCGTACCCGAAACGATACCGGAGGTCCGCCCCATCTTCCGCCCGGTTTCCATCCATCGGGATACTATAAAAGAATTCCGTCTTATGAAGATGGCGCAAAAGTTTCCGATAGGACAGACCTCTGGAATACTCGTTGTCGCATACGAGCCGATACATCCAGTTAAAATATCTGGTTTTCAGCCCGTTTTCCGTCATATTTATTCCTTTCTATGCAAATAGGGTTTCTCTTTCAGAACCTCCGCATAGGTCCGCTGGTCGGCCAAAATCTCGTAGTCACACCGCAGCGCGTCATTACGGACAAATACCGAATCCTCTTCGTACTCGCCGAAACGGGTAAGAGAATCCAACCCAACGACCTCGTCGACATCCTCAACCAGCTCGTCGTTCTCATCGGCCAGACTGCCATCGGAGTAGTAGGTCATGCTGATTTGCTCGTAACCGTACATCTCGCCGAATTCTTCCGGAGAAATGATGTAAGGCTTATCGACAGGAGGCGCGTCCTCTTCCTTCTTACCAGTGTCTTCCTTGGGCAGATATCCTTCGTGGCGGAGTTTAGCGGCATAGTCCAGCACGCTCTCCTTGGGGTGCTGGGCCGGTTCCGACGCAGCGGGTTCGTCAGCCGACTTAACCACGACGGCCTTCCTCTGTGCGTAGGTCTCCTTGACCGAGTTGATCTCTTCTTCAGCAATGCGCTCATACTTTTTCCGGGCGAATTCCCAGACAAGAGCGCCGCCGGCAGTTACTCCGACCAAAAACGCGGTCAGATGGGTGATGTTACTGTTCATCGTAGTCCTCCTCCGGTTTAATCGTCATGATGGTAAGGGCCAGCCCGCCAAAGAGCATGGAAACGCTCAGCAGGATGCCGCCCGCAATATGCCTTCTCCGTGTGCTGCTGGAAATATAGTCCAGTACGGAAATCGTGTGGCCGAATTCATTCATCACAGTTACATCCTTTCTCCAGACATAATGGCAAGCCCGCTGAAGAAGCAGATGCCGGACAGCGCGGCAGAAACAAATCCCAAGAATTTACGCATGATGTATTCTCCTTTCAATAACTCGAAAAATAATGATGCCCGACGCAGAACATCGGGGTGCCATATTTACTGTAGCGTCCGGTTCGGAAGAATATCACTTCGCTGTTCGTCCGGTTTGCCGCTTCCTCCCGCACAAGCCGGACGAGTTCATCTTTGACCCAGCATTGATTCCTTCGGGGAGGCTCCATTCCGGAGTATTGATTCGGCTGATAGACAACGTCATGAATGGTATCGGGAAAGCGCGGATGTTCAGCCCGATTCAGTACCGTATCAATCACAAGACGCTGACCTGTCTCGCACTCCCCCTCTGCTTCCGCCATGACCAGCAAAGCAATAAGCCTGATTTCTTCCTCATTCAGCAAGGGTTCAGGCTCTATGGATGTAAGTATGAACTCCGGCGTAACTCCCGTAGCCAACGGAGCAGGCTCGGAAATATAAGCGCTTACCGGAGACGCCTTATACTGCGCTTCCGTACTGGCTGCCATCGTCGGGATGCTCATAGAAAATAGAATCGCCATCATAGCAATGGCCCAAATTGTAGGTTTGATTTTCATGATTTCCTCCTTAATAAGTTGTGTCGAAACGGACAAAATCGTTCATGATGCTGCCGTCCACGTTGAAGTCCAGCAGAATAACCCGTTCGGGCTCTTCGTCAGGGTTTTCCTGGATTTCTTTTTCAATCTCCGTAATGTTGAAGTCCACATAATTGTCGCCAACCGTGGACTCGCTACGGTCGTAGACCCAACCAACACACTGTCCTGCAACGGTCTCTTTGAGTCCCAACATCCGATAAACTTCGTTCAGGAACAGGAATCCCCTGCTGCGAAGTATGTCGTTGGCACGCTGCTGCTGAGCTCTCAGAAATGCCATATTGTAGTCACCGTTCTTTTCCCAGAAGCGGCTGGTTTCATCGAAGTGACGTGCGTAGCCGCTATAATCAAGAGGTCCTGCTACGTCGACTGTCTTCTTTATCTTTTTCTTCTTGCCGTTTTCGTCCGTGATGGTTTCTTCGATTTCTTTTGCTTTGATGTTGTAGCGCAGTTCACGGTCGACATTCTCACCGAACCGGTTTACTACACGGCTCCGGTATTCCTTGAAGCTCTTATCAATGGTGACGTAAGCGGCTGCCAGAGCAAGATTACGCTTCACCATGATTCTGTGAGAGGTCAGGATGCTGGCAATGGAAATCGCACCAAGTGCGACAGAGGGTACGTACAGCTTGGTCAGATCCCAGGCGGTATGGGCATAAATGATGGTCAGGTCCTTCTTTGCGTCCTCGGGCGTGTACTGCTCGGCCAGTTCTTCGGTGGACTCCGCTTTATGGACGGCCTCAATGTCTTCGGAAGTCTTGTCCATAATGGCGCTCAGCTTCGTGGTCGCTTTGCAGGCCATTACAGTGCTGGCGACCGTGCCGACAATGCCGGCGATAATCAGGATTTCCGGGCTGTGCTTCTTCAGCTTAAAGCCGATTTTAGCCAGGATTGCAGTCTTTTTCATAAATATACCTCGCTTTCAATTTTCGTTTTCTCGATAGTATTCGTAGTATTCGGACTCGTTCGCGAACAGCATCCATCGTCCGGCTACCAAGCCCACATAGCCGTAGGACACAAAATATCCCTGCATGGCAGCGCCCTTAGTTGATGGGGACCGCCCTGGGGAGTTTCAGCGCGTAGCCATCCCGGACCCGCATGGCCTTTGCTCCGGCGATATTGGTCCAGCCGTACTTATTCATCGTGTAAGGCGGATGGTCCAGGTTGGCCAGGTCGTACAGGTCCGCCACGCTGACGATACCGTATTGGTCGATGATGTCGTTCATGGCGTCCAGCACGGCTTCGGCGTCACCACGGGCGTCAAATATGATTTCATCGTAATCGAGGTAGTCTCTGCTACGGCTGGAAGGACGATCTCGCCTCTCTTCCCGGTCGTAATATCCCCGATAGTTGACGCGGGATGTATTTCCGTTCTTCCGGTTCCGGTTGGTTTCGCCGTAGAGTATCATGTCAACTCCGTCCTTGACGATGTCGGACAGGGCCTTCTTGACGGCCGGAACCAGAACATCCATCAGAATATAGGACTTGACGTTGCTCACATCCTCCTGAATGAAAACATCGGCGAACTTCTTTGCCTCGCTCCGCTTCTTACGGCTGGCCGAACCAGAAATAACACCGTCAATCTTTTTGGGAGACGACCCGGAAGCACCCTGCTGTTCCTTCGATTTGTGAGAATTGGATTTGTATTCCTCCACTGTTACCACCTTCCTATAAAAAAATGAAAAGAGGAAGATACCCTGTCACAGGTATCCACCTCTTGTAGGAACTCCTTTACTTCTTCTTTTTCTCAGTCTTCGTCTTCTCTTCCTGGATTTCCGTCTGAACAGGCTCGTCAACCAGCTCGGCTTCCACCTCGATGACCGGGGCGTCCTCCTCCAACATTTCCTTCTTGGCCTTGTGGTCCTGCCACATTTTCTTCGCTTTCTTACCCGCGGCAATCGCTGCCAGGGTAAGGCCGCTTCCAATCAGCATGGCCCAACCAGTTCCAATGCCGGAACGCTCGAAGTTCTCCTCGACCTCTTCCTCAATGGTCTCGATTTCGTCGTTGACCTCCATCAGGTTCTTTTCTTCCATTGTGATAAACTCCTTTCAAAAATATAGAATTTCAGGGTTGTCCCTTCATAAAGGACTATGTTTTTTTCGCGTGGCCGTTCAGTAGTGCAGTCCCAGCACGTTATACCCGTACTGCGGTCCAACGGTATAGGCAATTGCCAGACAAGGGGTACCGTCTTCCGAAAGATGCGAACCAAACTGGATATCAATATAGCCTTTTTCAATGTTCCAGCCAAGCTCATCACCTATCTTGGTGCCGGGCAAGCCGATCTCGTAATAAAATTCATTCAGGGAGACGAACTGGTCTGTAAGCATCCTCCGGTTCAGCTCGTTGACGGCCCTTTCAATTTTGTTTCTGTCGCATTTGAAATATCGTCCGAACAACACGTCATAGCACCGTGTCTCCCCGCCACCGGTCACAATCACCTCGCTTTTGGAAACCGGGTTCTTGTCAATATGCTCCTGAACGATGGCGTCACGGATTGCCTGTTCTTTCTTCGGGCCGACAATTTCTACCGTCTTTTCCCGGTACTCTTTCAGAGCCGCCTCGGAGATGGTATAGGCAGTGGCAAGGGCAGCGTTGCGATGCAGATTGACGGAGCTGGCGCCAATCAGACAGGCTACAGACAGCGCACCGGTCACAGCGGCAGGAATATAGCACTTCCAAGTGGTCTGAACTACCTCTACATTGCTGAGGCGCTTTTTTTCCTCAATCTCTCGCTCATCAATCAACTCAAGCGCTTTGGGCGTGGCGCGAACTGCGGTTACTGTCGTGGCAATCATGCCGACAATGCCAATCCCCGTCAGAATTTCCGGGCTGTGCTTTTTCAGAAGCTTGGCGGCTCCGTTCAAAGCATTTATCAAGATTTGTTTTTTCACGATTTTCTCCTTTCAAAATAAGGTCTCAAGACACTGGCAGGCGAAATCAGCCGCGATGCCAAACGGTATTCCAGACGTTTTTTCACGTGCAATTACTTCGCAAGCTGCCATCTTCAGTGCAAACTCAAAAATAACGTCCTGGGCTGATTTCATGGGATGATCCATCATGTCCGTAAGCAATTCTCGTGCGGCCCAGCGGGAGTAACATGCCTGATTAAATTCATCCTCCGGCAACGTTACTTTCGGCGCGTCTCCTCTGAGATAATTGAGAAGCGCACCCATAGCTGTTTCGTTCATAGAATCCACCTCGCAAAAGAGAAGAGCCCCTGTTCAGGACTCCTCATCGTCTTCATTTTCGTCTCGTTTGGCAAGAGCTTCTTCGATTTTCTCGTCAACCATCATGCTCATCTGCTGCTCGCTTACCCAGCTCTGCGCCTGCGTAATCGCAAACCCCGCCAGGGAAGTCAGCAAGCCAACCAGCGTAATCCAATTTCCTTTCTTCATCTTCAAAGCGTTCGCCTCCTTTCATAACAGCAGTTGGATTTCTCGCGTGGTCTAAAACGGAATGTCCTCCGAAAAAGGCGTCGCACTGATGCAGGAAGATATTATGCAGCATTCCATGCCGTCTTCCATCTTTGTGTAGATATTTTCGAAGTCAAGCCACATCAGACCGCTTTCCATCAACTCATCACAAGACCATCCAATGGTGTCTCCATCAGGAATTTTATCGATTCCAATGAAGCCCAAAAACTCATTCAGAGTAACATCGCCCCTGAGTACCAAATTGCGGTTCAGATGATACATCGCGTTCAGAACAGCCGGAATCGTCGCCTCGAAATAACGCTGAGAGTTGGACTCAAAAAACAGAATTTTGTCATGATTCCTATCCTTATCGGGGTCATAAATCAGGCCATCTCCATGAATATACACGCCCTTCGCCATCTCTGCCTGAATTCTGCTGTCGGCCTCTTCGCCATACACATTCTTGGCGGACTTCCGATAGCGCTGATAGGTCTGGCTCAACATGGCGTATGCGCTGGTCATGCTCGCCTGCTGACGCTTGTTGAGCATATTGGCCCCCATGATGCAGGAGACGGTCGAGAAGCCGGCAAGCGCTGTCGGAATATAAGCTGGTGCCGCTGCTTTGACGGTTTCCAGTTTCGTCAGTTCAGCACCTTTTTCGTCCGTAACCTCCTGTACGAGCTTCTGGGCCTTCGTGGTTCCTTTGACTGCCAGCACCACCGTACCGATTACCCCGACCACCGCCATGCAAGTCAGGATAGTGGGCGAAGCGTGCTTCAAGCCTCGCCACAATCGCCGGGTTTTGTTCATTGGGTTTTTCTCCTTTCAAAAATGTTTTAGTCCAAGCCAACCGTTTTCAGCAGCTTTGCGAACTCGGAGTTTGCCATATCCGCATTGGCATCCAGGTGGAGTCGAACCTTCCCATCTACAGAAGTAATGCCAATTTCGTTCAGATCCACGTTAATTTTATAGCCGAACTTTTCCGAGATTTTCTTTGAAACCATCCTGGTAACAACTGTCTTCATCAGACCGTCAGACAGCTTCAGCTTCATTTCGTCCATTCCCTTTCCTCCTTCGAACTGCAAAAGCGAAGAGACCCTGTTACGGGCCTCTCGGCTTTTATCTTCTTCTATGTCTTTTGAAGAAGAAGCGTAGTATCCATACCATCAGAAATACGCAGACGATTACATCGCTAAATACGATGATAAACGCAGCGCCGCCAATACCGACAGCTACCACAGTAAACACCGCAAGAATAAACAATGTAATCAGCAACATGACAAATAGTACCATGTTCTACACCTCCTTTCATTAAAGAAAATGCGTTTTTCGCGCAAAAAAGAGAAAGAGCCCTTGCGAACTCTTCTCCATGAAGCTTTACTCCTTATTGGCCATCTTCTCGAAGCAATCCTTAACGGACTCCTTCAGCTTCGTCCACCAAGCCGGCTCATAAAGCTGGATATACATGGGCGCATACACCATCATCGAGATGACGTACACTACCGCGCACAACTTCATATAGCCGCCCCAAGTCACGGGCTTTTCAGTCCACTTCTGCTTCTTCATAATAAACCTCCTAAAAAGTATTTGGGTCTCCATAAAGGAACGTGTATTTTTCGCGCATCAAATATCCCGGCGGTCAAACACGGTTTCCCAGCGTTCTTTAGGCAGGGGCTTCATTTTCAGCGCCCACATCATTTGCCGGATAGTTACAGTGGGATAAATGCCGTCTACACAAGGCCCTGACCGGCTGTCAAAGTAAGACTTGAAGTTTTCATTCAAATATAAATCATCAGTCAGCCAAGCATCCACTTCACCCCAGAACGTAGTCTTCGCAACTGGGTCAAAGCGTTGCTGAATGACAGCCAGCCCTTTCTCTCCTATCCGGAATAACGTGCAACAGTCATAAACCGGATGGTCACAAATATAGCGCTCCCCATATACGGAAAGATAAATTTTCGGCTTTTCATAATGGTAGCGCATACGGACCTCCTGAATATAAAAAGAAGAAGAGCCCTTGTCAGGACTCCTCCTTGCTGGATTTTTCGATCAGTTGCTCCCACTTCTTGCACATATCGCTCAGTTCTTTCGACGGCGGTACAATCCATATAGCACGCTTACAAGTCTCCAATCCTTTTTTAATTTCTCCATGCTCTATTTGTTTACACGCCTTTTTCATAAAATACGTCGCAATTTTATATCTGATATTCGTCAGCATCTAATCGCCTCCTTTCATAATAGACGCTGTAAAGTACGCGCATGAAAGAAGAGGCCCTGTTACAGACCTCTCCCTTTCGATAAGACTTTTAATCGTCAAACAAATTGCAGGACGACTGGCAATCCGGCCACGGACCACCACAGGCCCGGCAACCCGGCGGCGGAACCAACTCACCCGGAGTCATACCCGAACCAGGCGCCCATTCTTTGGGTTCACCATCGTCGTACTCATACTCCATGTCGTCGACCTTCCAACCGCATCCCGGACAGACGTAAATATCACATCCGCCGGCTGGGTCCTCCGTCCGGTCCATCAGCGCCCCGCAGTGATTGCAGATCGCGCAGCCTTCATTGAGATACCGAGTCAGCTCGGCTCCCTCCGGCCTGATAATTTCTTTGCTCATAAAAGCTTTACCTCCTGTTTTTTAGTCAAGAGATAAAAGCGCGCTTTACACCTCTTTCCATAATATAAGATGCAAATCATGCGAAAAACAAAGAGGCCGTGCGTTACACACGACCCCTTGTCCGTAGTCCTTACTTTTTCGTCGGCTTGAAACGACTGAACAAGCTCCTGAACGTGGTAGAGGTAAACGTTCCGGTTTCCTCAAACTTGAATCCCTTCTTCATCCAGGTGCCGTAGAACACCAGCGGGATAATGAGGTCCGCCGCCGCGATACCCAGCTTGAAGTAGCGGTCCTTCGCCTCTTCGGACATCTGGTCCTTCTTGACCTTCGTGTCCTCCAGACTCTTGACCTCATCAATCTTCAAGTGGTACAGCTTCGACAGCTCATCAATTGCCGCAGTCCGTTCCTTGCTCCCCGGAGTCAGAGACGACAAGCGCTGAATCGCCGCCTGAATCTCCTCTTCCAACATCTTTTTGCTCTCGTCCATAATGTTTCCCCTTTCAAAAAATTTTTGGATGGACTCCATAAAAGGACTTGCTATTTGTGCGGACGATGGATTATTGATTTACAAGTGGCATCTGGCCCAGTAATAAATTCACACTTGCCGTCCTTAGAGAACAGCTTCCATATCGGCGTTCCATCTTTTTCATAACACAATTCACCGGTATAGACACCATCGCCGCAAGTTAAAACCTTCAGCATAAAAAGACATCCAAACCCAGCGGCTCCGATGTGCAGTACCGTATTGAGGG
>ERZ778514.1066-NODE-1066-length-22022-cov-4.550234_pt1 | contig 22022 bp, 23 predicted proteins | sample MGYA00510344_ERZ778514 | MGnify/ENA primary metagenome ERZ778514 (study PRJEB29527, sample SAMN07138968) | mouse gut metagenome | material: feces | host: mouse | place: China:Nanjing | collected 2016-01-25 ...
ATCCCAACGCGGGTCCCGGAATCAAGACGGCATGGAACGAAGACGAGGAGGACGAGGGATGAAGATACTGGCCTTTGAATCCACCTGCGATGAGACGGCGGCGGCGGTAGTGGAGGACGGCAGACGGGTCCTTTCCGATGTCATAGCTTCCCAGGCGGATATGCACGCCCTTTACGGAGGGGTGGTGCCGGAGATCGCGTCCCGGAAGCACGTGGAGACCATCGCGGCCCTGACGGAAAAGGCGCTGTCCGACGCAGGCTGCACCCGTGCTGACATTGATGCCGTTGCGGTATCCTACGCCCCCGGCCTGATCGGAGCGGTGCTGGTAGGCCTGAGCTTTGCCAAATCCGCGGCGCTGGGGCTTGGGGTTCCTTTGATTCCTGTGCATCATATCCGGGGCCATATCGCGGCGAATTATCTGGCGTTCCCCGGGCTGGAGCCGCCCTTTTTAGCTCTGGCCATGTCCGGAGGGAATACGCTGCTGATTGACGTGGAAGGCTATACGGAAATGCGGATACTGGGCGGCACCAGGGACGACGCGGCGGGGGAATGCTTCGACAAGGCGGCCCGGGTGCTGGGACTGCCCTACCCCGGCGGGAAGCCCATAGACGAGCTTGCGCAAACGTCGGCGGGCGGAGTGTACAAACTGCCCCAGGCCCATGTGGACGGCGCGCCGCTGGACCTGAGCTTTTCCGGTCTGAAAACGGCGGTGGTGAATCTGGTCCATCACGCGGAACAGACGGGGGAGCCGCTGGACCGCGGAGCCTTGGCGCGGGATTTCACCCAGGCGGTCAGCGACGCGTTGGTGCCCCGGGCGATGGAAGCGGCGCGTCAGGCTGGCCGGACAGTCATCACGGCGGCGGGAGGCGTGGCGGCCAACAGCATCATCCGCCGGGACCTTGAGGAAGCCTGCCGGAAAGCGGGATACCAGCTCTATCTGCCGCCTCTGAAGCTCTGCGGGGACAACGGGGCTATGATTGGCGCCCAGGGGTATTATGAATATCTGGCGGGTCATACGGCAGGCATGGAGCTGAACGCCTACGCCACGCGGGACATTTCTTTGAATTAGGAATGAGGGATTTTTCGGTATGGAGGATTCCGGGAGATAAGGCGTTTTTTCATATCAGAGGGATTCCGGGAAGAGAGGGAACGGAACAATGGAATATCAGATTCTGGCGGTAGGGGATATCGTAGGAGAACCAGGCCTGCGGCATCTGGAGAAGGTACTGCGGCCCCTGCAAAAGTGGAAGAACATTGCGTTTACGGTCGTCAATGGCGAGAACGCGTCCGGGGTAGGCTTGACCCGTGACCAGGCGGAGCGCATCCGGGACGCGGGAGCTGACGCGGTGACGCTGGGGAATCACGCGTTCGGGAGACCGCAGATCAAAGAGTTCCTGGACGACACGCCGTGGCTTTTGCGTCCGGCCAACTACACAGGCAGAGCGCCGGGGCATGGCTGGGAGATTTTTGACCTTGGCGGCGTCCGGATACGGGTCATCAATCTGATTGGCCGCTGTGACCTGGCATGGGGGGCGGACAATCCCTTTACGCTTGCGGACCGTCTGCTGGAGAAAGGCCAGGCGGATTTTACGCTGATCGATTTCCATGCCGAGGCCACCAGCGAAAAACTCGCCATGGGCTACTATCTGGACGGCCGTGCCTCTGCGCTCTGGGGGACCCATACCCACGTGCCCACGGCGGACGAGCGGGTTTACCCCAAAGGCACAGGCTATATCACGGACCTTGGCATGACGGGTCCCATAGAATCGGTACTGGGCGTGGAGGCATGGCAGTCAGTGGAGGGCTTTCTGGGCGGTTTGCCGGGACGCTACAAGCAGCCGGACGGGCCATGTAAAATGCAGGGCGCGATTTTCACCCTGGACAGCGGCACAGGGCTTTGCACGGCTGTAGAGCGAATCGACGTGCGCTAGACCTGAAAGCAAAAACACCCTCGCACAAATTTTTGTCGGAAGTACTGCTTTTTTTGTTGCAATTTCTGAATATCTGTGTTATAATGATGAAAATTCTGGCAATGGAGGATATTTTGTGCGTTACGATGCAAGATTTTGCGTAGCCGTTCGGGGACCGCTGGAACAGGTGCGGAAACTGCCTGATCTGCCTCAGGAATGGTTTGCCTCGCTGAATGAGAGCGACCAGACGGGAGAAGTAAAGTCGGATGTTAAAATGTTGGAGCGTTCCTTTGGGACGAAGACGGGAACGAGTATTTCCTGGGCAGCGTGATTGATGTGAATATAGACGATATCGACTCTAAGGTGGACTGGAATTTCTCCGACGACTGTGATTGGATTCCCAAAAGCCTGTTTAGAAACTGCTGAATCCCATTCATAAAAACGCTCCCTCTGCCATGACGTTTCTGGCAAAGGGAGCGTTTTCTTATTCCTCCGGCGGATTCCAGCCCTTGCACACGTCCACCCACTGACGGAAATTGGAGGCGTACCGTTCCAGTTCGGCACAGGTCATTTCCACGGCACTGTTGGCGCTTCCGGCGGCGGGAAAGACGGTCTGGAACCGTTTCAGGGACGCGTCCAGGTAGACCCCCACGTCCTCCGGCAGGGCAAAGGGACAGACGCCGCCCACATCGTGGCCAATCAAGGTATGGGCTTCGTCATGGGTAAGCATTTTGGCCTTGGTATGGAACTGGGCCTTATATTTGCCGTTGTCCACCTTAGCGTCTCCGGCGGCGACAATGAGGATCGGGCCGTCGGGAGTTTTGAAGCTGAGGGTTTTTGCGATACGGGCCTCTTCCACTCCTACCGCCTGGGCCGCCAGTTCGACCGTGGCGGAAGAAACGGTGAATTCCTGAATCCGGCCCGCAATTCCGAGACCGTCGAAATAGGCGCGCACTTTCTGAATTGACATGAATACAGCATCCTTTCTTTGCGGCAGAGCCGTCGTATGTTCCGGAAAGCATTGTAACGCAAAAACGCGCCCGCCGCAAGAGTTTCCATCGGTTTTGCGAAAAATGGCCCTTGTGTCCTCACGCCGTAAGCAAGCCCCAAAAGGCATATAAAGGAAAGGGAGCAGTCTGAAACGGACCGCTTCCCTTTTTATTATTTTGCGCCTGTTTCCATACGCGCTCTATCTGGCTGTTCTTATTTGTTTCCAGTTTGTTATGATTTGTTATCGATTTGTAATTTCTTTTTCTATAGGAACCTTCATACTGAAAAAAATATGACTTCATGGAAGGAGCGTTGCATATGCGCTGTTTCAGGATATTGCCCCTCCTGCTGGCTTGCCTGCTGACCCTGACTGCCTGCAGCAAGCAGACGGCCCCGGTACAGGACCCGTCTCCCGACGCCCTGACGTTATTTGACTGCGGCGGACTACAGGCGGCGCTGCCCAGCGGATATCTGGATCTGCTGCATATAGAGCGGGACGCCGGGACTGCGGACGGTCAGACGTTTTTGCTTTCCGTGTATGAGAAGGCTTCCTATGACTACGCGCAGTCGGAATATGGGGAGACGGGCGGCTTCCTCTTTGGACTGATGGCGTTGGATCAGGCGGCCTTCGAGCAGTTCATAGGCTCGGACGGCTCCGGCATTGACATATTCGCCGCCGACGGACAGCGCTACTATGCCTATACGTACCCCACCGACGTGCAGTACCTTCGTCCGGACGGGGAACTGGATACGGAAAGCGAGGACTGGAAGCTCTGGGAGAAACTGAACGAAATCGGCCCTTCTGTACGGGAAGACTTCCTGACCCGGAATCAGCTCCAGACGTTCAGCATCCAGGACCTTGCCAGCCAGCCCTTTGCCCTGGACGAAACCCACGTCTGTCTCCGGTACTACCCTTACTTCCTTCGGGACGGCGATACCCGCATTTATTACAACCTTCTGCTCAGTCAGCCGGCCCGTCAGGGAGAAGGAGGCGTCTGGGCGGTGGAACGCTGGATCAACGAGTTTGGCATCCAGGCGCTTTACTTCCCCGACAGCGGACGGCCTGCGGCGGAGTATTACGCGGACCTCCAAGCGGAAAGCGGGAACCATCCGGAACTCCTGACGCCGTTCGGAGCCGCGGCGGTCTTTGTGTCGGAGTACTTCGGACATGAAACGGCGGAAGACAGCTTTGAATGGGTTTCCGAATTGGACCAGGAGTATATGGAGCGGAACCAGCGTCTTCAGAAGATTGTGCTGGACCTGATAGCCGGCCGGAACGTGGACCCGCTGGCGCTTCTGGACTGCGCGGGCGATACCACAGCGGACAACTGGGGCGTGCTGGGCCGGTCGCTCTACGGGTCCGATTGGTTCCAGCCCCTGATGCAGGCCATCGCATCAGCCGCCGTAGGGGGAGAGCAGGCCCGCCGGGACCGGAATATGATGTCCTTCTATCTGGCTGTGCAGGACGCTGAGACCGATTTCCGCACCCCCTTGCAGTCCGTCCTCTCCCGGCAGAACGAGGCAGACCCCGATGCGTTCCTGACAGCCCTGGCAGACTTCACGGCAGAGGAAAACGCCGTATTGGGAGCCGCTGTCGGGGATATCGGAAACCGCGGGGCAGAGTAAACCGAATGCGGAAAAGACCTCCGGTTTTGCCACGGCGCGCCGGAATCCCAAAGACTTCCCCGTAAGCCGCTTATATGAAAACAGACCGCCATTGACAATCCCGGCGGCCTGTTTTTTATTTCCGGCAATTTATTCCTCCCAGAACAATTCGTCAAGGGTCTTCCCCAGTACCCGGCAGATGGCCCGGCAGAGCTTGATGGTAGGGTTATAGTCCCCCTTCTCAATGGCGTTGATGGTCTGGCGGGAGACCCCCACGGCGTCGGCAAGGTCCTGCTGGCTCATGTCCAACGCTGCCCGGGCCGATTTCATCCTCAGATTCTTCATTCGTCTTTTCCGTTTCTGCACAGGCGGTTCCGGACTATGTACACAATCAGGATGAACAGCGTCAGCACACCGGCAATGGGATTTACCGCCCTGAAGGTCAGCACGCCGTCCTCTGTCAGCGTGCCGTCCAGCAGGCTCATAGCCCCGAAGCCCAGATTCACTGCCGACAGGATTGCGAACGCTGTAATAATCTGTTTGGGCTTCTCCCGGAGGCTCAGGTAGGCGTCCCGGCAGATGCACGTTACCGCAAAGACCCCCATGCTCAGCGCTATACAGATGGTCACGCCTGCCAGCACGTCGCACCAGTGGCCTACCGCCAGTTCCGTCGCGCCGTAGGCATACAGACAGACCACCAGCGTAAGGAATCCGTACTGGAACGCCTTCCCCCGGGCCAGTTCCTGCCGTTCGTCGAAGTGCATATCCAGTACCTTTTTCTTGAACAGAATGGTAACCAGGACAATCCCCGCCAGCATCCCTGTCAGCATCCCCAACAGTAATCCAAAATGATAAGACATAATATCAACCTCCTTGATGTTCTAAAAGCATTCTATCACACATATAACATTTTGTCAATTATATTTTACTTTTTAGCGCTTAAATTCGTCTTCTAATTCAAAAGAAGAGAGAGGACTGAAAATCCCCTCCCGTCAGGACATCGTATCGAAGCCGCTGGTTTTTCTTTGGAAGGGCTAATTTTGAGTCCCCTTCCGTTCCTCAATCTGTCGGTAAAGGCAGGCAAGACCGTCGGAGAGGCCGCCGACCTGATCGATCAAGCCCAGTTCCACGGCTTCCTCTCCGTACACGACGCTGCCCACATCCGCAGCCATATCGTCCTTTTTGAGCATCAGCGCCTGGAAGTCGTCCCCGGAAATCCGGCTGTGCTTTGCGACGAAAGCCACGATGCGTTCCTGAAGACGCTCAAAATAATGGTAGGTCTGGGGGGCGGCAATGACGGTACCGCTCATACGCACAGGATGGATGGTCATAGCGGCAGAGGGCACCGCGAAGCTCCGCCGGGCCGCTACCGCCAGGGGGACGCCGATGGAATGGCTTCCGCCGAGAACGATGGAGACAGTAGGCTTGGTCATGCCCGCGATCAGCTCCGCAATGGCAAGGCCTGCCTCCACATCGCCGCCGACGGTGTTCAGGAGGAAGAGCACGCCGTCCACCTCCTCGCTTTCCTCCAGCTTGGCAAGGAGGGGCAGGACGTGCTCGTATTTGGTGGTCTTGGTGTTGGAGGACGCCGTCATATGGCCCTCAATCTGCCCGATGATGGTCAGACAGTAGACGCTGCCATGGGGCGTGTGGGTGATGGCCGAGCCGAAATCCAGTATGCCCTGGGTATCCTTTCCGGCGGATTCTTCGTTGGTGTTTTCCGGTTCGGTGGTCTTGTTGGGTTCAGTCATAGTATCCCTCGCTTTCCCTTGTATTTTCCGCAGCTTTTCCAAAAATACACCTGTCCTGAAGGATTTCTTACAGCTTTGTAAGATACGGCCCCAAACTGTAAGACAAATCCATAGCTTCCAGCACCGGGGATCTGCTATACTAAGGGCAGTTCAAGGGAAACAGAACATTTTCGACATTCTGATGACGGAGGGATTTATAATGAAAAGCATTCTGACCGCGGTCCTGGTGATGACGGCAATTATCGCAGTACAGATGGGCCTGTCCTATGCGTTCAGCTTCCATGTGGGGGAAACGTTCTCCAAAACCGCCGTTTCCATCCTGTATCTGTACGTTGTATGCAGGATGTTCCGGAAACGGAAAGCCGCCTGACAGATTCCGCAGTCTTCGGTTCGCCGGAGGCTGTTTTTTTGCGCGCTTGGACCGAAAACCGGCATTATTCATAAAATTCCCCTGTATTTCATAGGCGCATACGGCAGGCATGGACTTTTCTTTTCCGGCGGTCCATGCTATACTGAATATATTGCAGCGGGACGCGGAATGTTCCATGGAAAGCGCAGAACCGCCGCGCCGGAAACAAACGGGCATGAAACGCTTTAGAAAGGCTGGGAGGATATAGTGAAGGAAGCAAAACAGCGGATAGTAGTGAAGGTAGGCACGTCGACGCTTACCCACAGTTCCGGGAGTCTGGACCTGCGGAGCATGGAGCGTCTGGTGCGGGTGCTGTCGGACCTGAGCGGCGGGGGCTGGGAGGTCATTTTGGTAACTTCAGGCGCGATCGCCGTAGGGACCGCGAAAATGGGCCTTGCGGAGCGTCCAAAGGAACTGCGGATGAAACAGGCCGCCGCCGCCGTGGGACAGTGCCGGATGATGCACATCTACGACAAGCTCTTCTCTGAGTATAATTGTTCCGTGGCGCAGATCCTCCTGACCGGCGACGACGTGGAGGACCCCGAACGCGCCGCACATCTGCAAAGCACCTTTTCAGCGCTTCTGGAACTGGGGGTGATTCCGGTGGTGAACGAAAACGACTCTGTATCCTCCGCCGAAATCGAAACCGGCAGTCATAAGGTCTTGGGCGATAACGACACGCTGTCCGCCATAGTAGCAAGCCTCTGCGGAGCGAAACTTCTGGTGCTCCTCAGCGATATCGACGGCCTTTTCGACGCGGACCCCCATACCCATCCCAACGCGAAACGGCTCCATCAGGTCACCGCCCTCACGCCGGAGATCATGGAAATGGCAGGCGGCGCAGGCACCTGGCGGGGTACGGGCGGTATGGCTACCAAGCTCTCAGCCGCTCGGATTGCCATGGACGCGGGCTGCGATATGGTCATTACCAACGGCCAGCGTCCCGAAGACCTCTACGGCATCTGTGAGGGACAGGATATCGGCACACGGTTCCTCTCCCAGGCAAGAATCTGCTTCTCTTGATTTTAAACATAAAATGCAGTATCAGAAAAAGGAGGCCCGATTATGACCCAATTACAACAGCAGGGCAAGGCCGCGAAAACCGCAGGCTATGACCTCTCCACCTGCGGGACCGAGAAGAAAAACGCCGCTCTGGAAGCCATCGCCCAAGCCCTGGAAAGCCGCTGCACGGAAATTCTCGCCGCCAACGAAACGGACCTCGCCAACGCCAAGGCCAACGGAATGCGCCCCGCCATGCTGGACCGTCTGGCATTGGACGCGGGACGGATTGCAGGCATGGTGGACGGCGTGCGGCAGGTGACAGCGCTTCCGGACCCCATCGGCAAGGTGGACAAGATGGAAACCCGTCCCAATGGGCTGATAATCGGACGCCGCCGGGTGCCCCTGGGTGTTGTGGCCATCATCTACGAAGCCCGGCCCAATGTCACCGTAGACGCCGCCGCCCTCTGCCTGAAATCCGGCAACGCCTGCATTCTCCGGGGCGGGAAGGAAGCCTTTGCCACCAATCAGGCCCTTGCCAATATCATGCGGGACGCCCTGGTTTCCGCCGGACTGCCTGCCGACTGCATTGCCCTGGTGCAGGATACCAGCCGGGAGACCGCCAACGAGCTGATGCACCTGGACGGCTATGTTGACGTGCTGATTCCCAGAGGCGGCGCGGGGCTGATCCGGGCCGTGGCAAAGAAATCCAGCGTGCCTGTGATTCGTACCGGAGAGGGCGTTTGTCATGTTTACGTCGACAGTGAAGCTGACCTGGACATGGCCGCGAATATCCTGTACAACGCCAAATGCTCCCGGCCCTCTGTGTGCAACGCGGCGGAATGCGTTTTGATTCACCGGAAGATTGCGGCGGAATTCCTGGAAAAGGCCGTGCCCATGCTGGACCGTCACAATGTGGAATTGCGCTGTGACACTGACGCTCTCGCCATTCTGGGACAGCGTGGGGTTCCTGCGGCGGACAGCGATTGGGACGCGGAGTATGACGATTATATTCTTGCCGTCCGGATTGTGGACAGTCCGGAGGAGGCCATCCGGTTTATCAACGCCCATGGCACCGGACATTCGGAATCCATCGTCACCCGGAACTACTTCCAGGCCCAGCGCTTCCTGGACGCCGTGGACGCCGCTGCCGTTTACGTCAACGCCTCCACCCGCTTTACCGACGGCGGAGAGTTCGGTCTGGGCGCGGAAATCGGCATCTCCACCCAGAAAATGCACGCCCGGGGCCCTATGGGTCTGGAAGAGCTGACCTCCTGCAAGTACGTGATTTACGGCGAGGGGCAGGTCCGGTGACGCTATGGAATTCAATCTGACCAAGGCGCTGGAGGACATGGCCCGGAACGCGGTTCTGCTGGCCATCGGCGGGGAGGACGGCGTGGCGGCTGGACGGTTCGGCGGCGTTCCTGACGTGCCTCCGGACTTTCAATGGCCCTGCTATGAAACGGCAGTCTATGGCGACGATACCGTAAAGCCCCGGCCCCTCAGCTTCCTTGCCCAATTTGACTGCGCCGCGCTGACTTCCCTGGACCCGGAGGGCCTCCTGCCTGAAACCGGCCTGCTGTCCTTCTTTTACGAAATGAATTCCCAGGCGTGGGGCTTTGACCCGAAGGACGCCGGCTGCGCGCGTGTCTTCTGGTTCCCGGACGCCTCCGTATTGGCCCCGGCGGAATTCCCGGACGCGCTGCTGGAGGATTACCGGTTCCCGGAAATGGATATGCAGGCGTTTCAGGGAACCTGCTGGCCGGATTTCCAGGATTTTGCCGTGCGTTATCCTGACATCACCCATCCCGCATACTGGGAGCAGGTCCGGGGCGGCTGGGACGGCTTCTGCGAGGAATTCGACCAGGTGAAAATTTCCCTGCAAGGCGATGCTGCCGCGGGACACAAGCTGCTGGGCTGGCCGGATATCATTCAGAACAACATGACCCAGGAGTGTGAGCTGGTACGCCGGGGGCATTATCTGGGCAATACCTGGAAGAGCGTCAGCCAGGAGGAACGTCAGGAGACCGCCGCGCCCTCTTTGGAAGACTGGCGGCTGCTGTTTCAATTGGACAGCTTCGGGGCCCTGAACTTCTCCCTGGATTTCGGCGACTGCGGCAGTATTTACTTTTACATCCGCAAAGACGACCTTGCCGCCCGGCGTTTTGAACGGGCATGGCTGATTCTGCAATGCTACTGACGGAAAGGGGATTCCTGATGATTTTTGGATTTATCGGCACAGGCAATATGGGCGGCGCGTTGGCAAAGGCCGCGGGAATGAAATTGGACGGCGAAGGGATACTTTTAGCGAACCGCACGCCGGAGAAGGCCCAAAAACTGGCGGAAGAACTGCACGCGGAAGTCACGGACAATCTGACCATAGCGGAACGGGCGGACTACATTTTTCTCGGCGTAAAACCCCAGGGAATGCCGGATTTATTGAAGGAAATCGGCCCGGTACTGGCACGGCGGCAGGAAGAGAAGACCCCCCTGCCGTATGAACTGCGGAGCCGTTTCGTACTGGTGACCATGGCGGCGGGACTGACCATCAGCCGGATACAGGAGCTGGCCGGGGGAAGCTATCCGGTACTGCGGGTCATGCCCAACACCCCCGCGGCGGTAGGGGCCGGAATGATACTCTACAGCCCCGGCCCCGGCGTGACAAAGCGGGAAGTGTCCCTGTTCCTGGAGGCCATGAGCGGCGCGGGACGGTTCTCTGCGGTGCCGGAGTCCATGATAGACGCGGGAAGTGCGGTAGCTGGCTGCGGGCCGGCCTTCGTGGATTTGTTTGTGGAGGCTTTGGCAGATGGCGGCACAGCCTGCGGACTTCCCCGAGCGCAGGCGCTGGAATTTGCTGCCCAGATGGTCATGGGTTCCGCGAGGCTGCTTCTTGAAACCGGAAAGCATCCCGGCGAGCTGAAGGACGCGGTCTGTTCTCCCGGCGGCACTACCATTCAGGGCGTCCGGAAGCTGGAAGAGGGCGGCTTCCGGGGGATCGTGATGAACGCCGTGATTGCCGCCTATGAAAAGAACGCACAGTTGAAGTGAATTTCGGGTTTTTGCAGAATCTGGTCCGAATTCCTGGATTTCCCTTGACATGGACCCAACTCCATATGATACACTGTAGGAACGCTGTGGAATGGCAGGCAATGGAATTGGAGCCTGCCGCGAAAAATGAAAAAGGAGCAATGCGTCATGGCTGAGAAAGCAAAGGTCTATTTCGCAGATTTCCGCTGCCCGAGCTGGCGGGAAAATCTACCCCAAAAGCTGGCACGTCTGATGATGACGGCGGGCTTCGGCGAGATTGATATGGAGGACAAATATGTCGCCATCAAAATGCACTTTGGCGAGCCGGGGAATCTGGCCTACCTGCGTCCCAACTGGGCTAAGGCTGTGGCGGATCTGGTGAAGTCCCAGGGCGGGCGGCCTTTCCTGACGGACTGCAATACCCTGTATATCGGCGGCCGGAAAAACGCTCTGGATCACATCGAGTCCGCCTACGTGAACGGCTTTACCCCCTACTCCACCGGCTGTCATATCCTGATTGGCGACGGCCTGCGGGGCGACGACGAGGCTTTGATACCCGTGGAGGGCGGCGAGTACGTGAAGGAAGCCAAGATCGGCCGGGCCATTATGGACGCGGATGTTTTCGTCTCCCTCACCCACTTCAAGGGCCACGAGCAGGCTGGCATGGGCGGCGCGCTGAAGAACATCGGCATGGGCTGCGGAAGCCGGGCCGGCAAGATGGAGCAGCATAATTCCGGCAAGCCCTTCGTCAAGACCAAACGCTGCATCGGCTGCAAAGCCTGCGCCCGGATCTGTGCCCATGACGCGCCGCAGATTCAGGACGGCAAGGCGGCTATCGACCCGGAGAAGTGCGTGGGCTGCGGGCGTTGTCTTGCCGTGTGCCCCAAGGACGCCATCGAATGCCTTTACGACGAGGCGCCCACGATTCTGAATAAGAAGATTGCCGAGTACACCAAGGCCGTGGTTTCCGGACGCCCCTGCTTCCATGTCTCCCTTGTGCTGGACATCTCCCCAAACTGCGACTGCCACGGTGAAAACGATACCCCCATCGCCGCTGACGTAGGGATGTTTGCATCCTTCGACCCCGTAGCGCTGGACCAGGCCTGCGCCGACGCTGTGGTCGCCCAGAAGCCCCTGCCCGGCTCCGTGCTCTTTGACGAGGGCTTCGACTGCTCCTGCGGCGATGTTTTCCAGGCCGCCCATCCTGATACCCATTGGCAGTCCTGCCTGGAGCACGCGGAGAAAATCGGCATCGGCACCCGTGACTATGAGCTGATTAAAATCTGATCCCGGACCCTGAAAGCAGTATGCGTTTGATATGCGCCCTCTGTGCAGGACGGCAAACACATGGCAGTCTGTAGAGGGCGCATCGCATTTGCCGCGAACGCTCCTGTAATTTCCCGGAATAGAAGCGCCCGCCTCCGCATAGGATACAGCATCACAACCGAGAGGTGGACAACATGACAACACAAAACGAGGTGCTTCTGGAGGGACTGGTGACGGGCGCGCCGGAATGGTCCCACGAAAATCACGGAACGCAGTTCTGCCGGGCGTATTTGCAGGTGCCGCGGCTCTCCGGACAGACGGACCTGCTGCCGCTGCTGGCTCCGGAGACGCTGGCGGACCAGATTCAGGACGGCGGACCGCTGCGGGTACAGGGACAGTTCCGCTCCTTCAATAACCGCAGCGGCGTGGGGTCCCGGCTGGTGCTGGCGGTCTTTGTACAGAGCCTGGAACCCTGTCTGGACGAACCCTGCAACCAGATTGCGCTCCGCGGCTCCCTCTGCAAGCCGCCAATCTTCCGGAAAACGCCCCTGGGCCGGAGCATCTGTGACCTGATGTTAGCGGTCCCCCGGCGCTACGGCAGGGCCGACTATCTGCCCGTAATCGCCTGGGGTCAGCTTGCGGTGCGGGCGGGGAGGCTCCAGGTAGGGGACCCGCTGGATTTGCAGGGCCGGGTGCAGAGCCGTACATACCATAAAGTCCTTGATTCCGGCGAGGCCGAGGAACGCACCGCCTACGAAGTCTCCATTATGCGCCTGCTCTCTGCCGGGGAGTAGGAGAAAAACCGTCCCTCCTGTGATGTCATCAGGAAGGACGGTTTTCTGTCGTTTTTGCGTCAGGGGATGATCTCAATCCAGTATCCGTCGGGGTCCGTCACGAAATAGATGCCCATGGCGGGATTCTCAAAGCAGATGCAGCCCATTTCCTCATGCTTCCGGTGCATGGCGTCGAACTCATCGGCTTTCAGGGCCAGATGGAATTCGCATTCGCCAAGGTTGTACTTCTGGGGATGGTCCCGCAGCCAGGTCAGCTCCAGGGTGAATTCGGACCTGCCGTCCCCAAGGTAGACCAGAACAAAGCTGCCGTCCGGGGCTTCCTTCCGGCGGACCGGCTCCAGTCCCAAGGCGTCCTTGTAGAATTTCAGGGATGCTTCCAGGTCGGCCACGTTGAAATTAAAGTGATTGAACGTCAGCATACTTCCTCTCTCCTTTCCGTCCGGGTTTTCAGAATGGTATAGACTTCGTAGATGTCCTGAATGGTATAAGTTGCCCGAACGTCCTTGGGAATATCCATATCCCGTGACTGGGTAAGGAAGGAATGGATATGGAAAGTAGCGCCGAAGCCCAGCCGCTGAGGACCGATTACGTCTCTGGAATAGGTATCGCCCACGTAAGCGCACTCGGCGGGGCTGGAGCGGACCTGATTCAGGGAGACAAGGAAAATATTGCTGTCAGGCTTCCGGTAGCCGGTGACGGAGGACAGGGTGACGTCCCGGAAGAAATCCCGGATACCGTAGTCCTCCAGGGTCCGGAAGACCTGATAGAGGCTGGCGGTATTGCTGATGACGCCCAGTTTCATGCCCATGTCCTGCAAGCCGGAGAGCATTTCCTTTACATGGGGCCGGAGCTGGCGGTGGTAATGGGTGACCTCCCACATATGGGCCAGCTCCTCCGCGAAGGGCCGGACGGTTTCGAAATCCAGGCCCCAGCTGGTCAGGATATAATTCCCCCAGATTTCCTCCGGCTTCAATTCCCGGTTTGTAGGCCCCCGGTAAGCCGCGTAGCGGTCCCAGCCCTCCGCCAGCTGTTGGATGGCCTCCGGAATTTCCAGGCCCGGTTCAATGCCGTGAGCTTGCAGAATCCGCAGGACGCCGGCGGCAGAAGCGGTCTTGCTGGCATCGTCGATATAGATATCCTCCAGCGTGCCGCCCATATCGAAGAGTACGGTGTTAATCATAGTTTCACTGCCTTTCGCTGTCTTGGGGTTTATTTTGACTGCGTCCGCAAAGTTAGGGACGGCGACAGTACAGAAAAGCGGAAAGCGCGCCGCCCAATCCCAGCGGGGCCAGGGTATACAGGGCGAAGAACTGGAGCACCAGCCCGGCAGCCTCACCGTTCATAATGACCAGCATGGCAATCAGACAGGCAATGGTCAAAGCCGCCATCCAAAGGTAGGTTGCGGGCAGAAGACGCCGGTCGCCAGGCAGCAGCCACGTCAGACCGCACAGCGCCGTAGCCAGCACGGACGGGACCAGGATCTCCGCCAGATGCACAGCCAGAATCGGCCAGCCGGCAGTCAGGGCGTGGACCGGCGGCACCAGAAACGCGTAAGCCACGCCGTAGACGCCGAAGAAGACCCAGCACAGGCAGAACGAATATAGCAGCAGGGTACTTTTCACCCGCCCGTTTTCCGTCATCTGAAAAGCCGACCAGAAGCGTTCCGCGGCCTGTTCGATTTTCCTGTCCGTTTCAGATTCCCGGATGGGGTTCATAAACGCGCCTCCTTTTGAAAATGGGCGGGCAGCCCGAAGACCGCTCGCCCGGCAGTATGTTGACAGGGATGTGCAGGAATACAATCAGACGTCCCGCCACTTGAGCCACATATCCCGCACGTCAGGATAGATATCATAGATGGTATCCAGCTCGTTGGCAATCGCGCCCAGTTCCGGCAGCTTGGCGGGGTTCTTCTCGTCCTTGATATCGTCCCGCAGAGGCCAGTTGCCTTCCTTGGCAAAGGGCTTGAAGCCGCCGCTCTGACCGTCCGCGCCGCCGGAGACGAAGCGGATGAAGAGCCGTGCGCCAGCGGGGTTGTCGCAGCCATTGACCACAAACAGGGACTCGGTGTTCAGCAGGGCGGTGTAAGGCTTCAGTCCGATGCACCAGGCGATATTGTACCCGGATTCGTCGCGGTTGCCGATCTTGCCCGCGGAAGCCAGCGCAAGGGCGGGGTCATCGGCGGTGGAGTTATGGACGGCGTGAACCAGCTCGTCACCGTCGCCGATGAAGGTCATTTCCTGGAGCTGGGTGAAGCGCCACAGGTATTCTACGCCCGCGTTATTCTCAGGCACTTCGAACTCAAAGCCGCTGGGGTCATAGGTGTACTCCAGGTCTTCGCCGTAGAGCTCCTTATAATTGGCCTCCATCTCGTCGGCATGGTTGATGAAACTGGCAAACAGGGACAGATACGCGGTTTCCTGACCGATTTCCTTGGTAAACAGCCGGTATTTCTGGGAACCGTCGGGATTCTTCTCAATGATCTGCCACCAGCTTGTGATAGGCTGGCCGTCGGGGAACGCTTCCGTATTATAATACCAGAAAGCCTGGGACGCGTAAAGGGGGAAACTGTATTTCAGGTTTGCCTCGTCGATATGGGAACAAATATCCTTGGGATAGTAAGGCTCCAGAACGCCCTTTTCGTAATGCTCAAAGAAGACCTCGCCGTTCACGTCCTTGCTCTGGAGCACGTCGGCGTTGATGTTGCCGCTGTCGTTCTCGATCTCGGCCTTGCTCAGAACCTCGTCGGAGTCCAGGTCAATCACTTCCAGTTCCAGTTCCGGATAGGCTTCGATAAAGTCGTCCTTCACCTTGGTCATCTTGGAGGAGGTAGCGTAAACGACAATTTTCTTCGCGCCGTTGGAGACCTCCTCTTTTGCCATCTCGTACAGTTCCTCGTCGCTCTTCTCGCTCCATTCGTCGTAGTAGGGGCCATAGAACGTTTCGCCGGTAGCGGAATCGTAGCCCAGATTCAGGCCGCTCCCCTCTTCGCCGCCGGACACATCCTCCCCGCTGTCCTTATTGCCGCAGGCAGTGAGTCCAATGAGCATTACAATGGCCATCAAAAGTGCAAAGAGTTTCTTCTTCTTCATCATCATCATCTTCTCCTTTCATGTTGGAAGGTTGGGTCATGCGTTTTTATTCACTCGCGAACAATCCGCGGGCTTCACAGAGAAACAGAGTATACGGGGGCCGTCTGCATTGCGGGAGAAAGCAATTACACGGAACGCTTAATCAGCCGGGTAGTTTCTTTATTGTAGACGTTGATCTTATCCTGATCAATGATTGCCCAGACCTGCTGATCGATATCGTAATGCGCCTGACCAATCTCCTTGGAAAGGAATTCTTCCTCACCGGCCTTAAGGGTGACGATGGTTTCGGAACCGGCTGGCTGGCTGGCGTAAACGGTAACGGGCAGAGCGCCTTCCACGGGTTCCCGGGAGATGATAATTTGTTCCGGGCGGACGGCCAGCACGCATTCAAACTCGCCGCTGGAGGGACGCTGTTCCTTGGTAAGCTGGACGGCGGGGAAGGTATGGTTCCCCAGCTCGCTTTTGACCACCAGATCCGTGCCCTTCATTTCCGCCGTGCCGCTGATGAAGTTGATCCGGGGGTTTCCGATGAAGTCGGCGGCTTCCAGGTCAATGGGATTGTTGTACAGCTCCATGGGGGTAGCCACCTGATTCAGCTCGCCGGCTTTAAAGAGGGCGATTTTTGTGGACATGGTCAAGGCCTCGACCTGGTCATGCGTGACGTAAATAATGGTAGTGCCTAATTCCTTATGCAGGCGCTGAAGCTCAGCCCGCATATCGATCCGGAGCTTGGCGTCCAGGTTGGAGAGCGGTTCGTCCAGCAGGAGCAGCTTGGGACTGGAGGCCACGGCACGGGCGATGGCAACGCGCTGCTGCTGGCCGCCGGAAAGCTCTGTGGGATACCGGTCCTTGTACTGATCGATCCGCATCATCCGGAGGGAGTCCATGACGCGGCGGTCAATTTCGCTCTTGGACATCTTCTGGATTTTCAGTCCGAAGGAGATATTATTATAGACCGTCATATGGGGCCAGAGGGCGTAGGACTGGAAGACCAGGTTCAGCCCGCGCTTGCTGGGTTCGGCATAGTATGCGTCGTCGGCGTTAATCATCTCCACGCCGTCGATGGTCATGGTGCCGTTCTGAGGCTTTTCCAGACCGGAGACAACGCGCAGGGTGGTGGTCTTGCCGCAGCCGGAGGGTCCCAGCAGGGTCATGAAGTCGCCGTCCTCGATGGTCAGGTTGATATTCCGGAGAACGTGGTTGTTTCCATAAAACTTGTCGATATTTTTCAGCTCAATGCGGCTCATAATGTTTCTTTCCTTTCTGATTGAATGAGGAATTCTGCGCGGTTTCAAAAGGATTTAATTCCTGATTCACCTGATTCAATTGGCGCGCCAAATTCCTGACTCCTGATTCAATCGGTGGTCAAATTCCTGCCTCCTGCTTCAATCGCTTACCAGCTCTTGCCCAGGTCAGCGCCGCCGACTTTATTGGCAATGATGTAGCAGACGAGGATAAAGAGCAGCACGCAGACGGAAATAGCGTCAGACATCTGGTTATAGCCCTCCTGGGAGTAAGTGAAGGCCAGATAGCTCATGGTTTGGGTGGAGGGCGTCATCATAATTACAATCAGGTCCAGCTCCTTGGCAATGGAGATGAAGACCAGCATAAAGCCGGAGATAAAGCCGTTTTTGGCAAGGGGAATGATAATGGAGGTCATGCGCTTCCAGAAGCTGGCGCCTGCAATGTCCGCGGCCTCCTCCAGTTCCACGCTGATCGAGAGCATATTAGCGGTACCGGAACGGCTGGCGAAGGGGAAGTGCTTGACGACGGAGGTCAGGACAATGAGGGTAAACGTGCCGTAAAGGGAAGGAATGAGGCCGCCCAGACGCGCCCGGCTGAACATGGAGAAGTACATGGTGGAGAAGGCCACGCCGCTCATCAGATAGGGCACGAAGACGAGCTGTTCGGTAAGATTGCCGTACCACTTGCCCCGGCCCCGGGAGCTGATGTAGCCCAGGAACTGGCCGCAGAACGCCGTAATCACAGAGGCAATGATGGTCAGGCGGACGGTATTATAGAATGCCTTCCAGAATTCCTCATGCCGGAAGATGCCGGGATAATTGGTGTATTTCTGGGCTTCGTCCGCAGTGCCAATCCAGTTGTAAAGGGTCAGGTTATTCATGCCGTAACCCGCGCCGGTGGTCACCTGGAAGGTCTCCATAATGAGCACGAAGAAGGGCATTACCATCGCCAGGAACAGGAACAGTCCCAGGAAAGCCATCATCGGCTTTTTTGCGGCGCCCAGAGGCATCAGGGTGCTCCGGCCGCCCTTGCCGCCTACGGTTGCGTAGGACTTCCGGACGCCAATGGCCTTTTGATTGCTCATCAGGATCAAAGCCGCCAGACCCACCAGAACGATGGACATTGCGTAGCCCACGCCCTTGGGATTGTCGTTGATAAAAACGCGCATCCGGGTAGCCAAGGTGTAATATCCGATCCGGTTGCCCAGATTTGCCGCCACGCCGTATGTACCGATGGATTTACTGATCGTCATAACGAGGGCCGAGAGCACGGAGGGCAGAATCAGCGGCAGGGTGATGTAACGCAGGATCTGAGCCTTGTTTGCGCCCTGGATCTCGCCCATTTCTTCCAGTTCGGAGTTGATGGACCGCAGCGCGCCGGAAACCTGTATGTAGGAGAACGCGTAATAGTGCATGGACATACAGAGCACGATGGCCACGGGACCGTAAGCCAGCCAGTCAGGAATAGGGATTCCAAGGCCGGTCAGGAAACCGTTTGCGCCGCTGGTAGGAGTCCGGAACACGGCCAGCCACGCAAGGGCTTTTGTCCAGGAGGGGATCATGTAGGGCACGGTTACCAGCAGGCCCAGAATCTTTTTGCCGGGGATATCGGTACGAATCATCAGCCAGGCCAGCACCGAACCCAGGGGCACAGAAATCAGGGTTGTAAACAGACCGCAGATCAGGGAGTTCAGCAGCGGTATCCACAAAACGGCCTTGGACGTAGCGCCAAAGAGCATATAATTCCAGTAATAAAGGGTAAAATCACCGGCTTTCCCCCCTGCCCGGCGTACCTCTGCCTGCGCCAAGGTGAAGGTGGATTTGATCATGGTCAGCAGCGGAATGACAATCAGGCAGAACAGAACCACGAGGCTGACCAGAACAATCATATTGAATGGATTCCTGAGTACATTCAGAATCAGATTTTTCAGCCGCTTTTTCGTCAGGGGCTTTTTGGGTAAGTCTCTCTTTGCCACGGTAACACCTCTTTCTTGATAGCTGGGAGTCTCCGGGACAGCGCGCCGAAGTCTCCGGGAGGGCCGTGTGTGAGGCCCAATCATGCAAACGTTTGCGATTCTATGGGCTTATTATAATGAATTTCTAACCCATTTGTCAATTGATATTGTTGGCCATTTTCTATCCCTCTTTTTATTCATTTTCACGATTTTTGTCTATTTTCAATAAATATCTTCTTCTGTACACATCCGGTTACGCTACACGTTTTCGTAAATAACGCCGAATTTGCCGCAAAAAAAGAAAAATTTCCCGTAAGATGTCCCTATTCTGAGGAATCGGCCTCAAAAAAACCGCGCCGGCTGTCCGAAAAAACGCCCCGCCTGTTCCGGCAGAACCACCGGTAAACAGACGGGGCGCGGGAGAAAATCCGTGTTCAGGCTTGAAGCACAGAAAATTTTCCCGTTGACGGGGAGCTGTGGCGGAGCATTTACGCGAACAGGCTGTTGAAGTCCGATTCGATGCTGTCCGGGTCGCCGGCTACCACGAGCATGATATAATTTCCCTTGGCGGCAATGCGGGAATTTTCCTCCCACTGCCGGGTGGTTTCCGGATAGAACGCGCCGCCGGGAGTCTCGCCATCCCCTGTCTGGTAGTCAATCCGGGCCTGGAAAATCTCCTTTACGGCGTCGGCGTCCTTGCTGTCTTTCACCTCAGCCAGGGCCAGTTCTCCGGCGGCGGAGGAAATAGCGGCGGTGGAGACCAGGCACTGCTCCAGCTCCAGATCCAGCAGGCCGGGATAGAGCATCTCAATGGATTCCTGTTCCAGCGTCATCAGTTCAGGCAGCTCGTGCTTCTCCAGTACGTCCGTATAGAACGCCCCTAAGTCCGCGTCGGATTCCACGGGCTGACGCATTCCGCAGGCGGTCAGCAGGGTCAGGGACAGTGCCAGAAGCAGTGCGGGCAGTTTCTTTTTCATATCAATTCTCCTTATTTATTGCATGGTGTCATAGTGTTCCTGTATTAGTATCTGCTCTTTTGACGCAGACCCGAAGAAAAAAGTTCCCGCCCCCGAAAAAATTTATCAGGGAACGGGAACCAGGATTCAGAACAAGGAAAGCATTGGTTATTCCGCCAGTTCGAAAGCGGTTTTCACGAATTCGTCCACTTCCTCCAGGGTATCGAAGCAGGCGATGGCCACCTGATTGCCCATAGTGCCGGCAAGGGCGTCGGGCATCCGGGTAAAGAGGCGGGCATGGTCTCCGGTGCGGGCCTGCAATTCGGGAAGGGTGAGGGTATAGTGATGGTCGTCCCGGCGGCCGGCGTAGACACAGTAGCTGTGGGGACCGTCGTAGGTATGACGCAGCTCGTCAAAGGCCACCATATCCGCCCAGATCTGGTACACGTCAGCGCTCTGGCCAAAGTTCAGCATATCGGGGGTAAATCCTCCGGCGGGACGCATATTGACCTCCAGGGCCACGATATCGCCCGCCTTGCCCAGGCCCTTTTTCGCCTCGGTCAGACGGAAGAACTCCAGATGAAAGAACCGGCTGGACGCGCCGAAGGCTTTCAGGGTAGCCTTGCCTGCGGCCTCCACGTCGGCGGGCACGTCCTTATCCACATAGTAGTATGTCGGCACGCCCTCGTTCACCATATCCATAATGGAATTCCGGGTGATATGACTGGCGGCAAAGAGGACCTCGCCCTTGGAATTGCAAACGCCGTCGTAGGTCGTCACGGAGCCGGAAACGAATTCCTCCATCAAATAGGGATGGTCCGGCTTCTCAGCGAAAAAGTTCCGCAGGTCGTTCTCACAGGTGAGCTTGTAAGTCGCGATGGCTCCCACGCCGTTGTCAGGCTTGGCCACGATGGGATAGCCTGCTGTTTTGGCGAACTCCAGCCCGGCCTCCAGCGTTGTTACGGGGCAGAACCGCGCGCAGGGAAGCCCGGCCTTCTGATAGAATTCCTTCATGGCCTGTTTGCTTTTGTATTTCTTGATTTCGTCCGTTTTCAGACCCGTGGTGATGTTGAAATCCGTACGAAGGGCGGCGTCCAGCTCCAGCCAGTATTCGTTATTGCTTTCCACCCAATCAATCTTGCCGTATCTGCTGGTAAAGTAACCCATGGCCCGGAGCGTCTGGTCGTAATCCTCCAAACTGTCCACCCGGTAGTATTCCGTCAGGGCGGACTTCAAATCCGGATGCAGGATATCATAAGGCGCGTCGCCGATGCCCAGCACGTTCACGCCGTTGTCCCGCAGGCGGATGCAGAACCAGCGGAAGGCTTCGGGGAAGTTGGGGGAAATGAAGACGAAATTCACGGGGATTCCTCCTTATTGTCGTTTGGGAACTGCAAAAATTGTTTAGCGCTTTATAGCAGTAAATTATAATCCCATCTGTCGAAAAAAGCAAGGGGTAGTCCATATCTTTTTGAAAGAAACCGGCCCGCCGGACGCCGCAGTCTGCTCTTTGGGGGAAAACAGCAGGAATCACACCCAGAATTCCCCATTTTTGCAGAATTCAGTCCCGTTCTCTACTGAAAATACCTCAGCGGGCAAAAAAGCAGACCGCCGGAAACAGCAGTCTGCTTTGCATGATAAAATTTACGGAAACCGCGCCGTCAGGAATCCCTTTTGCAGGATATGCCCCTCTATTGCCTTGAGGACGCGCCGTTTCCGGACCCCGGGCTTCAAATCCAAGGCGCAGTCCAGGGCGTAAACGGTCAGGCGGTAGCGGTGGGAGGTCAAGGGCGGGGGTTTAGGCCCGGCATAGCGATGGAGGCCGTAAGCGATTCCCTGACAAGCGCCGTTTTCCAGCCGTCCGCCTTTGGGAAGCCCGCCGGGGATCTGTTCCGACGCCGGAAAATTCCAGAGAACCCAATGCGTAAAGCCCTTGATGGGATGGCTCAAATCCTCCAAAGTGACAGCCAGCGTCCGGGCAAGGGGGTCCAGGCTTTCCAGAAGGATCTCCGGCGAACGGTCCTCAC
>ERZ778514.1068-NODE-1068-length-21985-cov-4.811172_pt1 | contig 21985 bp, 11 predicted proteins | sample MGYA00510344_ERZ778514 | MGnify/ENA primary metagenome ERZ778514 (study PRJEB29527, sample SAMN07138968) | mouse gut metagenome | material: feces | host: mouse | place: China:Nanjing | collected 2016-01-25 ...
GCGCACAAAAGAAAGAGTCTGTAGTGGGTTCTATCACAACTGTTGAACCGGCAAAATTGAATGTTTCTACTTCCCGTTCATTGAGTAACAATTTGGCTGGCACAGTGACAGGTGTGATTGGTGTGCAGCGTTCTGGAGAACCGGGATACGATAACTCTTCGTTTTGGATCCGTGGTATCAGTACCTTTCAGGATGTGGGTAAAGACCCATTGGTGCTGGTAGATGGTATTGAACGTAGCCTGAATAATATTGATGTGGAAGAAATTGAGTCCTTCTCCGTATTGAAAGATGCGGCTGCCAGTGCAGTGTATGGTGTACGTGGTGCGAATGGTGTGATTTTGATTAACACCAAGCGCGGACATGTAGGTAAGCCTCGGGTAGTAGTGAAATCGGAGTTTGCGTTCACGCAACCGATAAAACTTCCCAGCTATATCGGGGCTGCCGATTATATGCAGTTGCTGGATGATGTATTGGATGATACCGGACAGTCTCCGATGTATGCTGACCGAATTGCTAAAACTCGTGCGGGGTATGATCCGGACTTGTATCCGGACGTTAACTGGATTGACGCTATTTCTAGAGATCACGCTGCTAACCAGCGTGTCACAGTAGATGTATCTGGAGGTTCGGAAAACCTGCGTTATTCGTTTGTGGCTGCGGTTTATAACGAACGTGGTATTTTGACACGTGATAAGAGTTTGGATTGGGATCCTACTATCAAACTGCAACGTTACAATGTACGTTCCAATGTTGACTTGAAACTCTCTCCCACCACTCAAGTTCGTTTTAATATCGGGGGGTATCTTCAGGATCGTAACTCTTCACCTGAAAGTACGGACCAAATTTTCAGCCGTGCGTTCCGTTTCACTCCCTTCATGTTTCCCATCCGCTATTCATCCGGTGAGATTCCTGCTTGGCAGGAAGAGGGTAATCCTTGGGCAATGGCTACTCAGAGCGGTTTCGCCCGTTCCACTGCCAGTAAGATTGAGACGCTGTTTTCTCTGGAGCAAGACCTGAAATTTTTGACTCCCGGTTTGAAAATAAAAGGAACTTTCTCATTTGACCGTTATTCTACCGGCAAAGTGACTCGTTCCAAGAAAATAGAATATTGGAATGCCGCTAGCGGCAGAAACGAAGAGGGCGAATTGATTCTGGCCCAAAAACAACAAGGTGGTAACTTCTTGGGTACTTCCAAATCGGCAGAATATGGTGACAAGAGTATCTATATGGAAGCCAGCTTGAATTATGACCGTACCTTTGCTGACAAACATGCCGTATCTGCCATGCTACTCTTCAACCGCCGCCATTACGATAAGGGGGAATCGCTGCCTTACCGTAATCAGGGATTGGCCGGACGTGCTTCATATACCTACAGTGGAAAGTATGTAGCCGAATTCAATTTTGGGTACAACGGTACTGAAAACTTCGCCAAAGGAAAACGCTACGGTTTCTTTCCGTCGGCTGCTGTTGGCTGGATTGTTTCGGAAGAACCTTTCATGCAGCCTTTTCGCAACACGATTTCTAAATTGAAGTTGCGTGCTTCCTACGGACAGGTAGGTAATGCTAATCTGAAAGGACGTCGTTTCGCCTATATATCCACTATCCTTGATCAATGGAATGATGTGCCTGACTTATACCGTTGGGGGTTGGACGGAGATTATGGACGTAATAACATGGTAGAGGGCGACTTCGGTATTCCTGACTTGACTTGGGAAATTGTAAACAAAGCCAACGTTGGCTTGGAACTGGGTCTGTTCAATGGTATGGTAGACCTTCAGGTAGATCTGTTCGACGAACGCCGTAACAACATCCTTGTAGAGTTGAACTCTATTCCTGCTACCTCCGGTTTCTATAGGAACCCATGGGGCAACCGTGGTAAAGTGAAGAATCAAGGAGCGGAAGTGACATTGAACGTCAACAAGCAAATCGGTAAAGACTTCTTTATCGGTCTGATGGGTAGCTTCACCTATGCCCATAATGAAATCATCGACAAAGATGAACCTTTGGGAACCATTGGAACAACTCGTGCTGAAACCGGTCATCCGGTAGGACAGATTTTTGGCTATGTCCACGACCGTCTGTTTACAGAAGATGATTTTGTAGATGTGGAAAACGGAGTTCTGAAAGAGAGTGTTCCTGCCCAAACCTTTACAGCAAAAGTCCGTCCGGGTGATATTAAATATGTGGATCTCGATAAGAACGGAGTTATCGACACTTATGACCAAATGGCTATCGGAGGTACCGAGAATCCGGAGATAGTTTATGGATTCGGAGTGAATTTACGTTGGAAAGACCTTGATTTTGGAGCTATGTTCCAGGGCATCGGGCGCACTTGGCGCATCCTTTCCTCCAATATTATGCCGGCATCCAATAAGGGGTCTATGTATAATATCTTTGATAACTATCAAGATCGTTGGACGGTGGGTAACCAAAGCCAGGATGTATTCTATCCGCGTGCCGATTACGGACCGAATGCCAATAATAGCCAGAAGTCTACCTGGTGGTTGCGCAATATGAGTTTCTTGCGTCTGAAAAATTTAGAATTAGGATACTCCTGTCCGAAGAAATGGTTGCAAGGGTTTGTGATTTCCAATGCCCGTGTTTTCGTACGTGGAACGAACCTGCTAACCTTCTCAAAGTTCAATCTGTGGGATCCGGAGCTGGCAACCGGTGACGGTGCTAAATATCCGGCTATGAAATCAGTTTCAGTAGGTTTTGACATTACTTTCTAAAATAAATATGATATGAAAAACAGAATTATTACATATATATTATTGGGCGTTTTGGGTGTATTGCCTTTAACTTCATGCTCTGATTATCTGGACAAAATGCCGGATGACCAGCTGACATTGGAGAATGTATTTTCCAACAGGGGCAATCTGGAACGTTGGCTTTCCTATCTCTATTCTGTAATGCCGGAGTTTTATATTTATGACGGTCCGGACGCCATTGGTGACGAACTTGCACCTTCTGTAGGGTGGGAGTCACAGGGATTTAAGGCGATTCAGTATCAGAATGGAAACTGGACGCCTATCAGTCCGGGAGTAGTGACTTATTGGGATAAGTATCCAAAGGCAATTCGTCAAGCATACACTTTGATTAAATATGCGCATCCTTTGTCCGATGTATCTGAAAAGGAGGTTAATTATATGAAAGCGGAGTGTCGTTTTTTCATTGCTTACTACCACGCTATGATGGCGATGACGTACGGAGCAGTTCCTATTATTCGGGAAGCGGCTGTAGAACTATCGGGGGAATCTTTATTACTGAAACAAGAACCTTTTGATGTTGTTGTAGACTGGGCGGCTAACGAGTTGTTGGAAGCTTCCCGACAATTGCCTGCATCTTATGATGAAGCAAATAAATACGGTCGTATCACTTCGCTGATTTGCCTTGCTATCCGCGCCCGTCTGCTGACGTTTGCCGCCAGTCAGTTGGTGAATCCCAGTCCTGACGGGAAGGGAATGGACCCCGAAATGCAAGCTATGACTAATGTAGATGGAGTGAAAATCTTTAATTCCACTTTCAATGAAAATCATTGGAAACGGGCAAAAGACGCCAATAAACTGCTGATTGAAGAAGCCGAGAAAGCGGGACACGCTTTATATAAGGAATATTTGTCTGATGGAGTAACTATTGATCCATTCCTTTCTTATCAGAACATGATGATGCTTCGTTATAAGGAAGGTAATATGGAAATTATCTTCCCACGAACTAAAGATAATGCAGGCTGGTTCGATGATCAAGCTCTTCCTCGTGGCGCCGGTGGGTCCGGTTCGTTGGGTGTTACTCAGTTGTTGGTGGATGATTTCTTTATGAAGAACGGTAAAATGCCTATTTTAGGATATAACAACAGTGGCAATACACAAACGGTTGACATTAACCCGGAATCTGCATACAGCGAAACAGGTTACTCGACCGAAGATGATGTACGTGCTACTAACTGGCATTATGCCGTAGCGGGTAGCAAGGCCAGCGGTGACTCTCATGTGGTAGCTCCGAAGAACACATTTAATATGTATTGCAACCGTGAACCGCGTTTCTATATTTCGGTAGTCTACAACGAACAGTATCATTGGGGAAAAGGAAAAACAACGAATTTCTTTTTTAATGGAGAAGACGGCCAGCCCTCGCACGATAACCCGTCAGCCGGTTATCTGATTCGGAAGCATGTAGACCCGACGTTCGTTCATTCAACGAATACCGGTACTTATAAGTCACGCCAAGGCATCCTCTACCGACTTGCGGAGGCCTACCTGAGCTATGCGGAATCTGCGCTCGAATATAGCATGGCAAAAGGCACTTACGATGTCGACAAGGCAGATATTGTGAAATACATCAATAAGATTCGCGAAAGAGCCGGCATTCCGCAATATGGAACTTCCGGTCTCGAAATTCCAACTGATCCGAAAGAAATGCGTAAGTTGATTCGTCGCGAGAGAAGAGTGGAGATGAATTGCGAAGGCGGTTTGCGCTGGTTCGACTTGCGCCGTTGGAAAGAGGCCGAAGATGTGTTGGACGGTAACTTCTATGGCATGAATATGCTGGCTGAAAAGGGGAATAGAGATGAATTTTATAAACGAGTGCGCTATCAGACTCGTAAGTTCAAAAGCTATTGGTGGCCGATACCCCAGAATGAGATAGACAAGAACCCGAACTTGAAACAGATGCCGGGTTGGATGAATTGATTAACACTATAAAATCAAGATGAAGTATGAGAAACAAACTATTTTATAAAGCTCTGCCATTGATGGCTCTGCTTGCCCTTGGCGGATGTAAGGAAGAGAAGGAAGCCGACCTGACGTGGCTCACCAACCCCGGCGAGACGATGGAACTGACTGTTTCGGCTACGGATATAGAACTGGACAGAGACCGGCCGAATGACGTGGCACTGACTTTTGACTGGACGCCGGCTCGTGAAATGCCTGAAGACTATGTCATCTCTTATGTGACTAAAATAGATATCGAAGGACGCGGGTTTGAAACCTGTGTGCGTGTCGATGAGGACTATGGAGTGTTTAATAAAAGCTATACTACCGAAGAACTACAAATGTTGCTGGTGGATAAGTGGGGACAGAACTACTCCAAAGTAGTGCCCGTACAGTTTCGTGTCATTGCGAAGTGGGAAGGCGGACCTCGCTACGCCAAGCCCGAGGTACGTACCGTTACTGTAAATGTGCGTCCTTACCGCCCGTTGGTATGGGAAGCAAACCGCATTGTTCTTTCCGGCACTTCTACCGACAATGATAAGCTGGTAATGAGCAAAACCATGGAGAATGAGTTCCAATATGCATTTGTGCAAGACTTAGTACAAGGTGAGATGGGTATTGCTTTGGAAACTGAACAGGGCGACACTTATATTCAGTTGGCAGAAGGCGTTAATAACTGGATAGACGGTGAAGAGGTAGATGTTGTATTGGGTGATGAGCCTACAATGCTTAACTTACCTAAAGACGGTGAATATCGTGTCATCTTGAACACGCAGACCCGCAAACTGAAAATCTACTCTCCTGACAAGAAACTGGAGCCGTATGTTGCGGAATTCCCGGATAAATCGGGTGGTGGACCGTATAGGGTAGAGGTTACGAATCTTTGGGCGTATGGAGACATAACCAAGTGGACAAATAATTTGAAAGACGGTCATTTTAAACAGAGTTTAGCCGATCCTCAGATTCTTGTAGGTAAAACTACCTGGGTATCAGATTGGGGTTCAGAGCCGGGTAAAAAGGAAAATGGCAAGTTTGTCCTCAATGTTCAAGCTATAAATCCGAATTTCCCGGGTGGTCCTAACTTCTCATGGAGTATCGGTCCCGTAGTACCGGAAGAGGAGCGTGATAATCCTAATTTCAAGCAAAAAGTGCCCTTGCAGCTTAATGTTTGGACGCCGATTGGAATGGGACATTCAGTACAGCAACGTGAGTCTCATTTTACTTGGCTTATGGGTAATATACTCACTATTGTAGACTTGAGAAATCAACGTATATATATGAGTGAAAATTAAAGTAATCCAAAGAGGGTGTCTGCCCTGCACGAAAGGCAGTACACCCTTTTTAAAAAGAATAAACGAATGAAGATAAATTGGAAATATGCAGCAATGTCTTTAGGGGCATTGTTTTTCACCTCCATGGTGTCGGTCGCCTGCTCGGATAGTGAAAGTGAAACGGGAAATACCGGTGATGGGGATTTGCCTGCCGAGAATGTAACGGTGCGGATTAACCCTAATAAGACACGTGTTCTTCGGAATCCTCTGAATGGCTGGGTACTGTATCTGGCGCGTGAGAAAAACGAGACATTTTGGGAAGAAAGAGGCTATGACCACATGTATGTACCCGATCTGGCAAAATACGTAAAAGTCTCCGATTACGCTTCTTCCTGCTACTTGCGTACGAATTGGAAGACATTGGAGCCCCAAAAGGGAAAATATGCTTGGGATGACCCTAGCTCCGATATCTCACGTATCATTAAAAGTGTACATGATAGAGGATTACGTATCGCCTTGCGTGTACTGGTGGATGGGCGCGACCAAAAACAGAATACTCCTGAGTTCGTATTCGATGAAGGCTGTAAATGGTATAATACAGCAAACAATAAGTGTCCTTATCCTGATGACCAAGTGTTCCAAAAGCACTATGGAGAGTTTATCGAGGCTTTTGCCCGCCAATACAATGACCCCGATAAGGTAGATTTTATTGACGGTTACGGATTGGGTAAATGGGGAGAGTCGCACGCTATGATTTATGCTAACGATGGAAATAAGTTTCAGGTAATGGAGTGGATTACAGCGTTGTATGCACGTCATTTCACGAAAGTGCCTCTGGTGATCAACTATCACCGTATGTTGGGCGATACTTATCAGGATTCTTGGCAGGAAACAGTGCCGCCTGATGCGGAGCCGTTGCTGAACATAGCCCTCAATAACGGATACATCCTGCGTCACGATGCTTTTGGTATGAGTGGCTATTATAAAGATTGGGAGAAAAATATTGCCTTGAAGTACAGATATAAGCTTCCTATCATTATGGAAGGTGGATGGGTGACTGACACGCACCGTTATTGGTATTTCGATGATGCCTATCGTTATCGGGAAGGTCATCCCGAAGATGTCCGCAAGGGAGAGTTTGAAGATTCCATGCTGGCATGTGTCAATACGATGGACTTCCGTTTGGGTGAAACGGAATCATGGTTTGAAAAAACGTTCTCTTATGTACAGCGCTTTATAGCGGAAGGTGGCTACCGGCTCTATCCTGATATGGTTTCTTTACCTGTTTCGGCAAATGGTGGTCAGGAGGTTACTGTTGTTCACCGCTGGCGCAATATGGGTTGGGGATATTGTCCTACTAATATCAGAACTTGGAATCAGAAATATAAAGTGGCTTTTGCATTGCTGAATGATAATAATGAAGTGAAAAAGATATTTGTGGACGAGCAAACCGACCTGTCGACTTGGCTGAAGGAAGCCCCGACTACTTATACCACCAAGTTGAACCTGAAAGGCGTTTCTGTTGGCGCCTATTCATGGGCGGTAGGTTTGGTAGACGTTACCAAAGACAATGAAATCGGACTCGAAATGGCCGTGAACAAGGATGCCAACCTACTGGATTCCGGTTGGTTGAAATTACAGACACTTACGGTAAAATAAGTAAATACGTATAATGAGTTGTATGATTAAAGGTAAAATGAGAGCAGGACTTTTGGTGTCTATGTTTTTAGGGGTGTTTGCGCTTCAAGCCGCTGCCATAAGCGGCGGGTCGGATGCCGGAACCTTGAAACAGAACTTGGCACGGGATAACAAGATAATAAGAATAGAACCAGACAGGCAGCGCTTGTTGCGTAACCCACAAACCGGCTGGGTGCTTTATGCCACCCCCGGTGTGAAGGAAGATTTCTGGGAGAAGTGTGACAATATGCAGATACCCGGTGTGGGAACGGTAAAGGTGTCCGATTATGCCCATACTCTTTATATCCGTACCAGTTGGAGGAAGTTGAATCCTGAAGAAAACGTTTATGGCTGGAATACGGATCCCATGCTGAAAATGCTGATTGAGGGAGCACGTGCAAGAAAAATGCGTCTTGCTTTCAGGGTGGTGGTCGACAGCCGTGATAAAGGCTATGACTTTACGCCCGACTTTGTGCGGGAGGCTGGTACGAAGGGCTTCGTGTGGAGAGGAAGATGGTCACCTTATCCTGATGACCCTATTTTTCAAAAGTATTATGAAAAATTCGTTTGGGCTTTAGCCAAAGACTTTGGCAATCCTGACGAGGTGGACTTTATCGACGGAACAGGTCTGGGAAAGTGGGGCGAGTATCACACTACGCTTTATTCTACGGAGGATGAAAAGCCCCGTAAACCTGTACTTGACTGGCTGGCAGACTTGTATCTGAAAGCATTCAGAGACGTTCCGGTTGTCATCAACTATCATCGTTTTGTGGGTGCCGGTAAGGACTGGGACGATAATAAGTATGACCTTGACAGTGAGTTCTTGCTTGATGAAGTAGTTGAAAAAGGATATTCTTTGCGTCATGACGCATTCGGTATGGGGCTGTATTATGGTGAATGGGAACGTGACTTTGCCAAGAAATATTTCGGTGTTCGCCCCATACTGATGGAAGGCGGATGGATTACAGGCAAAATCCACAGCTTTTGGGTGGATCCCCGCAATTATCGGAAGGGACATCCCGAAGATGTGCGTCAGGGAGAATTCGATGATAGTAAAGAGGCGCGTGTCAATATGATGGACTTCCGTGTGGGTGAAACGGAATCGTGGTTTCACAATACATTCCCTCTTGTGCAACAGTTTATTTCGGAAGGCGGCTATCGTCTCTATCCGGATATGATTTCTTTACCTACAGATGTGGCAAAAAATCAGAAACTTCGGATTATACACCGTTGGAATAATCTTGGCTGGGGATATTGCCCCACCAATATTCCGCAATGGAACCAAAAATATAAAGTGGCTTTCGCGCTGATGGACAGTCGGAATAGGGTGCAGAAGGTGTTTGTGGACAAACAGACAGACTTATCCAAATGGATGCAAGGTATTCCTGCAGTTTACACTTTTGATTTACGTCTCAAAGGGGTAACTCCGGGGAGTTATTATTGGGCAGTGGGGCTTGTTGATACTACCAAGGATAATGCGATCGGCTTGGAAATGGCTGTGCCGGAGAACATGTTGAATGCCGGATGGGCTAAATTACAGGAAGTAACCGTAAGGTAACAGGCAATCAGCTACTTGATGGGGTTAACGAAAGGTTACAGGATTCGTGTACCTTGAAGAAATAATAATAACTTTTTAACCATGAAAAAACTATTGATAGTATTGGCCTTGGCCTGTACTCTGTCTTCTCTTTATGCACAGAAAACCTGCTATAGTGAGTTGAAGGGAGATACATTAGTGATTGGAAATGAGTGTATTGAACGAAAATTCATTTGGAATGACGGTAATCTTGTCACTTATAGTCTGAGCGATAAGGCAAACCGGAAAACAACTTTCACAGTAAAGCAGGCACCGGACTTCTTTATCTCCAAAGATACCCGGGAAGCTTCCAAAGGAGCTTGTCGGGTAGAAAAGGTGGCTGCGACTGATATTCATCCGGCCTACTTGAAGACGATAGTTACATTTTCTTTGGGAACATTGGATATACAACGGATTTATCGTATATATGACGGTTGTCCGGCCATAGCATGTGACACTTATCTGAAAGGGAGTGTTAACAGCGTTTTTGGCGGACGGGAAGAAAATGCGGCTGACCGGAAAAACATCGAGTTCGTTGAAGACATGAAATCCAAATCCGTTACAGCTATTTTGGATCAATTATATCTTAAAGGGCAGCATTGGCATGCCAAGGCTGTTGAATTTTGGGATGTGACAGATTGGAACAACAATTTGTTGGCAGAGAGGGATGTTATAGCCTATCGTAAAAACAGTTATCGGGGGAATTTGCTCTTTGTTCGAAACGGGGAAGCAGGCACCGGCTTTTTCTTTCTGAAAGAATCCCCTTGTTCCAGTGTCCAGTTAGCCTATAAAGGTGCTGATTTCATCGCAGAATTCGGGAAATTCATGATTACAGGACTGGGAATTACTGAAAAGGATATTCAGGAAGATACATGGACAAGAACATATAGTTGCGTCACAGGGGTATATGGCGAGGGTGAATTGCAGGCACTGACAGCGCTCCGCAGTTACCAAAAGAATATTCGCCGTCATTTCCGGAATCGTGATGAAATGGTTATGATGAACACTTGGGGCGACCGTAGTCAGGACACAAAAGTCAATGAAGCATTTTGCCTGCAAGAGTTGGAACGTGCCGCAAAACTGGGAATCACTCATTTTCAAATAGATGATGGATGGCAGGTGGGCAAGAGTCCGAACTCAGCGGTAGCTAAAGGTTCTTTTAAGAATATCTGGGACAATAAGGACTATTGGAAACCGGATCCTGTCAAATATCCCCGCGGATTGGCTCCGATAGTAAAGAAAGGAAAGAAACTGGGCATTGAAATTGGTTTGTGGTTTAATCCGAGTGTGCAGAATGATTTTGTCGACTGGGAGAAAGATGCCGAAACACTGATAGGATTGTATCGTGAATATGGTATCCGTATTTTTAAGATTGACGGATTGACTATTCCTACCAAGAAAGCGGAGATTAATCTCCGGAACTTGTTTGATAAAGTATTGGTGGAAACGGATAATAAAGTCATGTTCAATTTGGATGCGACAGCCAGTCGGCGGGGAGGTTATCATATGTTCAACGAATATGGAAACATCTTTTTAGAGAACCGTTATACGGATTGGCAGAATTACTATCCGTACTGGACGCTTCGCAACCTGTGGATGCTGTCCAAATATGTTCCGGCAGAGAAATTACAAATCGAGTTTCTGAATAAATGGAGAAATACGGAGAAATATGGAGATGATCCGTTTGCCCCGCACCGATATTCTTTTGAATATTTGTTTGCGACCACCATGGCGGGGCAACCATTGGCATGGTTTGAGGCTTCCAACTTGCCGGAAGAAGCATTTGGCATTAAAGACTTAATGGAGAAGTATAAGAAAGTGCAGTATGATTTCCATCAAGGAACTATTTTACCGATTGGGGAAGAGCCTTCGGGGCGCTCGTGGACTGGATTTCAGTCTCTTTGTCATTCAAAAAACGGTTATCTCCTTATTTACAGGGAAGATAATGCACGGGAGGAGACATGGGTGGAAACATGGTTGCCCGAAGGTGCAGAAGTTATGTGTATGCCGATACTGGGGAATGGGAAACTGATGGTAACGACTGTCGGTAGAAAAGGAACAATAAAAGTCTCTCTACCTGAGAAGAATGACTTTATGCTATATCGCTATGAAATAAGATAATTATCCTGTTTACAGGCCATATATATCCAGCGTGGTGGGTATATAGATACACCACGCTGGATATATATACTCACCATGCTGGATATATATACTCAGTAACGTGAGTGTAAGTCGTTGATAGTTAGAAGAATATTAATCTTGTAAATAGATAATTTAATGCAAATCAGAAAAAAGACAATCGTGTGTATGTTGCTGTTTATCCTTTTTGTAGGGAATGCAGTAGCTCAAAACCTGATAACTAATGTATATGGTCGGGATATCCGTTCTTTAAACGGCAAATGGAATGCTATCATTGACTTGTATGACCAAGGTCGGGGAATGAAGGTATATAGAAATCAAAGCCCTAAAGGCAACACTGATTTCTATGAATATTCTTTTCAAGGAGGATTGCGGCTGAATGTTCCCGGTGACTGGAATTCACAAACGCCGGAGCTTAAATACTATGAAGGCACAGTATGGTATGCACGTCATTTTGATGCAAAGCGTTTGACACATAAACGTCAGTTCCTTTATTTCGGAGCTGTCAGCTATCGTTGCCGTGTTTATTTGAATGGGGCAGAGATCGGAAGTCATGAAGGAGGATTTACTCCCTTCCAGATAGAAGTGACGGACTTGCTGAATGAGGGAGAAAATTTTATTGCCATTGAAGTAAACAACCGTCGTACCAAAGATGCCATACCTGCCATGTCATTTGACTGGTGGAATTATGGTGGTATCACACGTGATGTATTATTGGTCACTACCCCACAAACTTATCTGGAAGACTATTTCATCCAACTGGATAAGGAATCTCCCAACCGGATGATTGCCAAAGTCGCTCTCTCGGACAAAAAGGCCGGTGAGAAGATTACGGTTTCTATCCCTGAACTGAAAACAAGCATTGATATGCTGACTGATGCCGAAGGAAAGGCTGAAACGGTATTCAATATAAAGAAGTTAGAACGTTGGTCGCCGGAGAGTCCCAAACTCTATGAAGTAATCGTTTCTTCAACCAATGATCGTGTAAAAGAACAAATCGGCTTTCGTAATATCACGGTGAAAGGAACGGATATTTATCTGAATGGCAAGCCGACATTTATGTGCAGCATTTCCTTTCATGAAGAAATCCCTCAGCGCATGGGGCGTGCTTTCTCGGAAGCGGATGCGGCGATGCTGCTGAATGAGGCAAAAGCGCTTGGCGTAAATATGATTCGGCTGGCACATTATCCGCAAAACGAATATACGGTGCGACTGGCAGAAAAGATGGGCTTTATCCTTTGGCAGGAGATACCTGTCTGGCAGGGAATTGACTTTACGAACAACAATACCCGTAAGAAAGCGCAAAGGATGTTGTCTGAAATGATAAAGCGTGACCAGAATCGCTGTGCAGTCGGATATTGGGGAATTGCCAATGAAACGCAGCCTTCCAAAGCTCGGAATGAATTTCTTACCTCTTTGCTGGAAACAGGCAAACAATTGGATACGACCCGTTTGTATGTGGTTGCTTTCGATTTGGTACGTTTTAATCGTGAGAAGAAGCGTTTTGTGATGGAAGATTCATTTACCTCACAACTGGATGTCGTAGCGGTCAACAAATACATGGGTTGGTATCATCCGTGGCCCATCGATCCGGAAAATGCGGTATGGGAAGTAATAACGGACAAACCATTGATTATATCGGAATTTGGCGGTGAGGCATTATACGGGCAGTCGGGAGATGAAAATGTAGCAAGCTCTTGGAGTGAAGAATATCAAGCCCGGCTTTATAGAGACAATATCCGTATGTTCGACAATATACCGAATCTTCGGGGGGTATCTCCATGGATTTTATTTGATTTCCGTTCTCCGTTCCGTTTTCATCCGACCAATCAGGATGGCTGGAATCGTAAGGGATTAGTCTCGGATCAGGGAATACGCAAAAAGGCGTGGTACTTGATGAGGGAGTATTATAAAACAAAGTTTGGTGAGTAGAAATTAATTAGGATGTAATCTTAAATATCCATGAGACAAAATAGCTTTCGGTTTGTATGTTTGCTTTTGGGGCTTTCATTTCTTGGAGGAGAAATGAAAGCCCAACAGAAATCGACCCATGAAACAGGGCTTCGCTCCAAGTCCACATCAGAACTTGCGGAACTGGAACAAGTTATCGCAAAAGTAAATTATGATGAGAGTAAGGTGCCTGTCTATACGCTTCCTGATGTCCTGACCCTGACTAATGGCAGAAAACATATGTTTCCCCGGGGTAGTGCAGCTTCCAGATGGCCGGTAGAGATGTTGATGGAACATGGATATGGACTGGCCACTTTCTACCGTGGGGACATTGATCCGGATTTTGATGATGGTTTTCAGAACGGAGTTCATCCGTTGTACTACAAAAAGGGACAGACACGGCCTGCTGAAGATGAGTGGGGAACTCTGGCTGCCTGGGCATGGGGAATGAGTTGTGCGATGGATTATTTTGAAACGGATAAAGACATTGACGCCAAACGTATAGCCATCTTCGGGCATTCACGTCTCGGAAAAACGACTTTATGGGCCGGTGCGATAGACCCACGTTTTGCTTTGGTTATTTCTAATGATTCCGGTTGTGGTGGTGCGGCATTGTCGCGGAGAAAGTTCGGAGAGACTGTACGGGCTGTGAACTGTCAGTTTACACATTGGTTTTGCCGGAATTTCTGGCAATACAATGATAAAGAAGACACTCTTCCTGTCGACCAGCATGAATTGATTGCTCTGATGGCTCCCCGTCCGGTCTATATTGCCAGTGCGGAAGAAGACCGTTGGGCTGACCCGAAAGGGGAATTTCTTTCCGGTGTATATGCCTCTCCTGTTTATGAGTTGTTCGGGCTGCCGGGATTGCCGGTAAAAGAAATGCCGGCTGTCAATCAGCCTGTATTGTCAGGCACTATAGGTTATCATATCCGTTCGGGAAAACATGATATTAATCTGTATGACTGGACGCAGTTTGTGAAGTTTGCCGATAAACATTTGAAGTAAGATCACTAATAGATATTTATATGAAGAACAAGTTTATAAAGTTAGTTTTTGTTGCATTTGCGCTGATAACCCAATTATCACCTTTGAAAGCGCAGACGCAGGAAATAGATTTATCCGGTAAGTGGGGATTTCAGACGGATGTGATGGATTTCCGGCGTGGTTCGTTGGATGTGCGTTATATACATCGTTTGCAAGAATCGATTGTCCTGCCGGCCATTACGGATGATTACAAGATAGGTTACAAATCTCCGTATCGGCATATTGACCGTCTGACCCGTGTATATGAATACATGGGGCCGGCTTGGTATCAACGTGAGATTGCTATTCCGAAGGAATGGAAAGGGAAACGTATCTTCATGTATTTTGAACGGACACATTGGCTAAGTTCCATTTATGTGGATACGAAAGAGGTTAGTAAGATTGATTATGTCAGTGTTCCTCACAATCATGAACTGACAGATTTTGTGAAACCGGGTAAGACACACGTTATTACCGTATGTATTGACAATCGTTATCAGTATGATACCCACAAATGGGATCATGCTCATTCCGAATTTACGCAAATCAACTGGAATGGCATATTGGGTGAAATGAAGTTAATGGCTGTAGACCCTGTGTACATTGATGATATGCAGTTATATCCGGATGTGTCAGACCGTTCGGTAAAAGTGAAAATGAAAATACTGAATCATACTCATAAACCGGTTACCGGAAAAGCGGCTTTTACAATATCAGGCAATTCGTATGATTTGAATAAAGAGATAACCGTCAGTGGAAATGATTCTGTCTTTTATGTAGAAGATGTTATTGCATTAGGAAAGAATGTCCGGTTGTGGGATGAATTTACTCCCAATCTTTATACATTGCAATGTGACCTGACTATCCGTGCTGACAATGCAAACTATCAACATAGCCGTTCTACTACTTTCGGAATGCGTGAGATAACGGCGGATAAGGATAAAATCTATCTCAATGGTAACCGGATACACTTACGTGGAACAGTAGAGAACGCTGTCTTCCCTAAAACAGGCTATGCGCCGGTGGATGATGCGTCTTGGGAACGTGTGCTGACTATCCTGAAAGACTATGGAATGAATCACATGCGTTTTCATTCTTGGTGTCCGCCTGCGGCTGCATTTCGGGTGGCTGATAAATTGGGAGTATATTTTGAAGTGGAAATGCCGATGTGGGGAAAAGATGCTGAACCGGACGAAGCCCGTTATAATTTCTTCCGTCGCGAGCAGAAAGCCATTCTGAAAGAGTATGGCAATCATCCTTCCTTTGTTCTCTATTGCAATGGTAATGAGATTACCGGTAATTTTGATTTTATCGAAGAACTTACTCATTATGGACGTACCACTGACAGCCGCAGACTGTATAGCGGTTCGACGGCCCGTACCCGTGTCAAGTCCGACCAATTCTATATCACTCACCAGACTACTAAAGGTCACATGGCTATTTATGAAGGACGACCATCTACCGACTGGGATAAAAACAAAGAATTGGGTATTGACGTACCTGTCATTTCCCATGAATCGGGACAACGCTGCATCTATCCTAATTTTAAGGAGATTCCTAACTTTACCGGTCCTGTACAAGCACGCAATTTTGAAGTGTATCGTGATTCTTTGGAAGCACATGGCATGTTGGATCAGGCAGATGATTTCTATCAGGTTTCCGGTGCGCAAACCGTACTCGAATATAAAGACGTGATTGAAGCTCAACTGCGTACTTATCTGAAATCCGGTTTCCAGCTTTTGTCTATTAATGACTTTACGGGGCAAGGATATGCGCCTGTCGGTATCCTCGATCCTTTCTGGAATTCTAAAGGACTAATTACACCGGAGAAGTTCCGGGAATTCTGTGCTCCGACTGTGGCTCTGCTGCGTTTTTCGAAACGTTCGTACTATAACGATGACGTATTCACAGGAAAAGCGGAAATCTATAATTATAGTCCCTCTGCCCTGAAAAACGCTAAGTTTAAGTGGTGGGTGACAGATGCGGACGGCAAGGTGCTGAAAAGTGGAAAGCTAAAAACACAAAATATCGGTAATCATGGTGTTTTTTCCGCAGGAGAATTTAGTTATGCACTTAACGGTATCACCGCTCCTCAAAAGCTGACTGTTCATTTATCGGTGAATAATACAATCAATAATAGCTGGGATATTTGGGTATATCCTCGTCGGGAACTGAAAGAACTGATGCAGTCTACGGCGGATGTTCTCTATACGACGGTATTTGACGACAGGGCTAAACAATTCCTTAAAGAAGGAAGGAAAGTTGTCCTATGCCCCACGCCGGCTAAGGTTATAGGGCGTAGTTCCAATTTCCATAATCATTTCTGGAATCCTATCATGTTCAAATGGAAACCGATGACACTGGGTTGTCTGATTCATACAGACAAGGCGATGTTCGACGATTTCATTACGGAAAAACACCTTGACTGGCAATGGTGGGACATCTTAACGCATGCCAAAGTAATCGAAATGGATGAGGCGCCACGTCAGTTGCGTCCGTTCATTCAGGTGATAGACAGTTATGAAACTAACCACAAACTGGGAATCGGTTTTGAAGCCAGAATAGGAAATGGGAAGCTGATGGTGTTGGCACTGGATACAAAGAAAGAAATGGAGAAACGGCCTGCCACTCAACAACTGCTGGTTAGTATCGACCGCTATGTGAAGAGTGACCGCTTCAACCCGCAAGTAGATGTAGAAGCGTCGTTTATAGAATCGTTCTTAAGAAAATAGGGAAAGAATGAGAAGTTTTAGTTTTATTCTAAGTCTTTTGTTTCTGACATCTGTATCGGCACAGGAAATACAGATGTCGGAGACGGCTTCTTTGGAGCAAATTTACGGAGAAGTGCAGGAGGCAGAGGAATTGCTGCCGATGAATGAGTTGGGAATTGAGTTCGGATACGCCCTTTATGAGGCCACAATCACGGCAGAGGAGGAGAACCCGGTATTGACGGTGGAAAATGTAAGAGACTATGCCGCCGTATATGTAGATGGAAAGTTACAGGGATGGATGACGGAAGAGAAGAAAGCAATCCCCTTACAGGTGCTTGCAGGCAAGCACACTTTGCAATTATATGCGGAAAATATCGGCCGTATCACCTATGGCCCGGAGATATTGGATAATTCCAAAGGGCTTTTTGGCAGTATCACCTTGTCGGATACGGAAATAGGGAATTGGAGAATGATTCCTTTGGCGGTACGCGATTGTGCAGTCGGTGAACTGACTTTCGCACCACAAACGGACGGTGGTCGCCCTTGTTTCTATAAAGGGACTTTTACAGTAGAAATCCCCGCTGATACTTATCTGGATGTCTCCGGTTGGGGAATGGGAGAAGTATGGGTGAACGGACATTATGCGGGCTCTTACTGGGAACAGAATGCGCAGCAATCTATACAACTTCCAGCAGAAACATTGCAAAAGGGGGCAAATTCCCTGACCGTTTTTGAACTGAAAAGTAACGGCAAGCGCACTATGCGCCTGTCAGATAAAGCTATATTTAATTAAATGAAAGAAACCATGATGAAAAAAAGGTTGATAGCGTGTGGGGTGTGCCTTTGGACGGCGTTTTGCATGCTTGAGGCGAGGAATGAGAAGCCTGCCGTATATAAAGACGCGAAAGCTCCGACGGAGAAGCGTGTGGAGGATTTACTCTTGCGCATGACAATGGAAGAGAAAGTGCTTCAACTGAGCCAGTATGTTGCGGGACGGAATACGAACGCGAACAATATTGGTGAGGAGGTGAAGAATATCCCTGCGGAAATCGGTGCGCTTCTTTATTATAGCACTAGTCCCCGCCTGCGTAACAACATACAGAAGAAAGCGATGGAAGAGTCGCGGTTGGGGATACCTGTACTGTTCGGGCACGATGTGATTCACGGATTCCGTACTGTTTACCCGATTTCCATTGCGCAGGCTTGTTCGTGGAATCCGGCTTTGGTTGAGAAAGCTTGCGCCATGGCTGCCAAGGAAGCGCGTTTGGCAGGACTGGACTGGACGTTCTCGCCGATGATTGATGTGGCACGCGATCCTCGCTGGGGGCGCGTTTCCGAAGGATATGGGGAAGACCCGTATACGAACGGAGTTTTTGCTGTCGCTTCAGTGAAAGGATATCAAGGTAATAATTTGGCGGACGGGGAGCATATTGCCGCTTGCCTGAAACATTATATCGGTTATGGAGCTTCGGAAGCGGGACGTGACTACGTATATACGGAAATCTCTCCGCAGACTCTTTGGGATACCTATATGCTTCCCTATGAAATGGGAGTGAAGGCGGGTGCTGCTACCCTGATGAGTGGCTTTCATGATATAAGCGGTGTACCCGCCTCTGCCAATCATTATACGATGAGAGAGGTATTGAAAGGTCGTTGGAGGCATGACGGATTTGTAGTTTCGGATTGGGGTTCCATAGTACAGTTGATTTCCCAGGGAGCAGCGGAAGACCTGAAGGAAGCCAGCGAAAAAGCAATCATGGCAGGCGTGGATATGGACATGATGTCCTGCGGATATGACAAATACCTGAAAGAACTAGTAGGGGAGGGCAAGGTGCCGATGGAGATTGTGGACGATGCCGTTCGCCGCATCCTTCGTTTGAAGTTCCGCCTGGGCTTGTTTGAGAATCCTTACATAAGAGAGACGACAGAAAAGGAGCGCTTCTTGCAGCCGGAAGATATAAAAATAGCAGAGAAATTGGCGGAAGAGTCTTTTGTGCTGTTAAAGAACAAGGAGAAACGTTTGCCATTGGCGGCGGATACAAAGGTGGCGGTCATAGGCCCGTTAGGTAAAAATCGCTGGAACTTGTTAGGCTCCTGGACGGCTCACGGCAAGGACGGTGATGTGGTAGGAATTTATGACGGGCTGAAACTGGAACTGAAAGACCCGTTACAACTGCTGTATGCCAAAGGATGCGACTTTGACGGTAAGGATGAATCGGGCTTTGCCGAAGCTGTCGCTACGGCCGGGAAGGCGGATGTCATCCTGCTTTGTCTAGGTGAAAAGCGGAACTGGAGCGGGGAGAATGCTTCGCGCGCTTCCATTGCCTTGCCGAAGATACAGGAGAAATTAGCGATGGAACTGAAGAAGACCGGCAAACCGATTGTGCTGATTCTCTCCAACGGACGTCCGTTGGAACTTTGCCGTCTGGAGCCGGTTTGTGACGCCATTGTTGAAATCTGGCAACCGGGCATTGCCGGAGGCAAACCGCTTGCGGGCATTTTGACAGGAAGAATCAATCCTTCCGGCAAGTTGCCCATTACTTTTCCGTATGCAACCGGACAGATTCCCATCTATTATAATCGGCGGCAGAGTGCCCGTCCTCATCAGGGCAAGTATCAAGACCTGACGATAGAACCGCTCTATGAGTTCGGACATGGATTGAGCTACACTACTTTTGAGTATGGCGACCTCAAGGCATCTGCTACTCAACTAAAAAGGGGAGATAAACTGTCAGTAGAAGTTGCGGTGACCAACACAGGCGACAGGGATGGTGCGGAAACTGTTCATTGGTTCATTACAGACCCTTATTCAACGATTACCCGTCCGGTAAAAGAATTGAAATATTTTGAGAAGCAAACGATTAGGGCCGGTGAAACCAGAACTTTCAGATTTGAAGTGGATTTATTACGTGACTTGGGCTTTATTGATGGAGACGGTAAACGCTTTTTGGAAAAAGGTACTTATTATGTACAAGTGAAGGATAAAAAGGTGAAATTGGAATTGATAGACTGAAAGTAAAGAATTGATAATATGAGAAAGATATTCTTGTTAGGCGCATACCTTTTATGCAGTGTTTTCGTGAGAGCGGTAGAAATCCCTTTCCAAAAGTCCGAAGTTAAGTCTATCATGCGAAAGGTGGCGGATTGGCAGATTGCCAATCCACACCCCGCCCCTGAACATGACGACTTGAACTGGCCGCAAGGCGCTCTTTATGTCGGCATGGTGGATTGGGCGGAATTGGCTGAAAAAGAAGACGGTGATGATACTTACTATAAGTGGCTTATCCGTATAGGTCGCCGGAATTGCTGGCAGCCGGACAAACGGTTTTATCATGCTGATGATATTGCCGTGTCACAATCCTTTTTGGATTTATATCGCAAATATAAGGATGAAGCGATGATTGTACCAACATTGGCTCGTACGGAATGGATTATCAATCATCCTTCTGGAGGCAGTTTCAAATTAGTGGAAGGTGACTTGAAAACTTTGGAACGCTGGACTTGGTGTGACGCTCTCTTTATGGCTCCCCCTGTATATGCCAAACTGTATATGCTGACCGGAGACAAGAAATACATCAAGTTTATGAACCGTGAGTATAAGTCGACTTATGATTACTTGTTCGATAAGGAAGAAAATCTATTCTACCGTGACTGGCGCTATTTTGATAAGCGTGAAGCTAATGGAAAGAAAGTCTTTTGGGGTCGTGGTAATGGTTGGGTGCTTGGTGGTCTGGTTGAAATATTGAAAGAGTTACCTCGAAAAGACAAGAACCGCAAATTCTATGAGGAACTGTTTGTGAGACTGGCTACACGTGTTGCCGGATTGCAGCATCCTGATGGATTCTGGCACGCAAGTCTGTTAGACCCTGCCTCTTATCCGTCACCGGAGACTAGCTGTACAACTTTTATTGTTTATTCCATTGCTTACGGCATCAATGAGGGGTTATTGGATAAGGTGACTTATCTTCCTGTGATGATAAAGGGATGGAAGGCATTGTTATCGGCTGTAGAACCGGATGGAAAACTGGGCTACGTACAGCAAATCGGTGCCGACCCGAAGAAAGTGACCCGTGATATGACGGAAGTTTATGGAGTCGGTGCTTTCTTGATGGCGGGCAATGAAATCTATAAAATGGCAAGATAATTTGTGTCTTTATGGAGAAGAACTGTAGCAAAACTAAAAAACTCGTTCTGTAAGAACCAGATGGTAGCTGTTAAGTGTGGAAGAACTATATCAAACTTCGTTTACCGAGTGATGATATACTTCTTTTCATTGTTGCGGGAGAATATGCCAATTGATAAAGAAAGTTAATATTATGGGACTTGACCTATATAATACATAAGAATTCTGCGCCTGTCAATATATAAAATAGTAATCTAATTAAATGGAAGACCTGGAAAGAGAACTTTTGTTGATTTCCAAAGGGGATGAACTGGCTTTTAACAGTTTTATGAACCGATATTCGAAGAGGTTATACTATCATGCCTTTGGTATTCTTGGTAATAAGGAAATGGCTGAAGAAGTGGTAGGCGATGTTTTCTTTGAAGTGTGGAAACTACGTAAGACGCTTTTGGAAATTGCCAGTATGTCGAGTTGGTTGAATACGATTGTTTATCGTAAATCAATCTCTTATTTGCGTAAAGAGGTGAAGGGTAATCAGGAGATCTCTTTTGAAGAACTTCAGAATTTCTCTTTTCCCGATATGCAGACTCCGATGGATGATATGCTTTCGCGCGAAGAGATACAGTGTTTGAATGAAGCAATCAATAGTTTGCCGCCCAAGTGCAAGCATGTATTCTTCCTGGCAAAACTGGAACAAATGCCTTATGCGGAAATTGCGCGTATGTTGCAAATTTCACTTCCTACAGTGAACTACCATATAGGGTATGCTATGAATGCTTTGCGAAAGAGACTTGTAGGCGGGT